>Ga0209379_10001881_pt1 | contig 13187 bp, 11 predicted proteins | sample tdDd001_FD_187124 | JGI IMG/M metagenome (GOLD analysis project Ga0209379, IMG submission 187124) | Marine sediment microbial communities from the Atlantic coast under amendment with organic carbon and nitrate - tdDd00.1 (SPAdes)... | ecosystem: Environmental > Aquatic > Marine > Coastal >...
GCATCTGAAGCTGGTCGAGTTGATCCTGATTCTATTGGCGATTTAAAAATAGAAAGTCAATTCGATAGCCAAGGGCTATCATGGCAATATTATGGTGACCAACAAAAAATCATGCATTTATCGCTTGGCCACACCGTAGAGAAAGAGAAAGAATCATACGGACAAGGACAGTATATTGAAGTAGACAAAGACCAATACAATTTAAGGTTTTTATACAGTGTTAACTGGTTAACAGATCACAAATTAATTTTAGGTGCAGACTACACACATACCGAATTAGATTATAAATTTGATGCGATCCCTTATTATTGTACGGATCATGACGCCGATTGCGAAAGTAAAAAAGGCGACCGAATCCAAGATAAAGATGAACTAACCGATAAAGACATAGCGGTATATTTCAATGACATTTGGACTATTAACCAAAATTGGACATTAGAAATGGGTCTACGAGCAGAACGAAACGATTACACCGCTCAAAGTTTTGTTCATCCACGCTTTTCATTAAATTGGTATCCAAACGATCAACTCACCATTAAAGCAAAAGCAGGCAGTTATAGTCGCTTCCCTGATGTTGAAACAGTGCTACGTAAAGTAGGTAATCCCAAACTCGACTCTCCAACTGCTAATCATTATGGCTTAGGATTTGAATACGAATTTAATAGCTATTGGCGTAGCAGCATTGACTTTTATTACAAAGACTTAGCTGACCTACCACGCTCTTACAATGAAGGTGAAGTAAATGAAGAACTTAGGTATAGCAATGATTTAAGTGGCTCGGCCTATGGTGCTGAGTGGGTTGTTCATCGTGAACTCAAAGATGGCTGGTACGGTTGGGCGTCTATTAGTTGGTCAAAGAGCGATAGAACTGATGAAGTAACTAAACAGACAACTGAGTACTACTTAGATACACCGCTACTTGCCAATGTAGTTGCTAATTATAAGTACAACGAACGCTGGGATTTTGGTCTTCGCTTTACTTTACGTAGTGGCGCAAAATATACGCCTATTGTTGGTTTATACGACAACCCAGATCATGAAGGACATTATTTACCAACATATGGCAAACTTAATTCAGATACGTTGCCGGTTTATCATCGACTAGATATACAAGCAAACTATAAAACGCAGTACTGGGGACAAAACGCCGAGTGGACCTTCGCCATTATTAACGCATTGGGTAGAGATAACATTTCTGGCTATTATTACGCGCCTGATGGTGAAGAAACCTTAACTAATTACAAAATTGAAGGTGAAGAAGGCATAGGTATGTTTCCATCAATTGGTTTAAAAATGACTTTTTAATAAGGCGCTAGTTACAGTACTTAGCTAGCTTTAACAACTAGGTCGGTTATTTTAATCGACCCACCACACACCAATGATATACGACTAAATTGCGAAAGTTTCTTACACTTTTTAAACAAATTAGTCGTACCTTTCCCCTAGATATTTAAGTTACACTGAGTTAAATACTCAATTCAACCGATTACTCGCGATATCAATGTCTCAATCCTTTTGTGTTAATAATCAACGTTTAGCTATATGGATGTAACTCATTTTGGACATTAGCACTTATGAAAAATAATCCTTGGTTAAAAACTTTATCACTTTGTTGCTTGTTAATTGCCCTGATAACTAGCGCTGTCGCGTCAGCCAATGAAAGTAGTGAGCAGCAAAGTGCCAATGAAAATCAGCAAGATGATTTTACCTGGCAAATGATGATAGGGGCATCAGTCGTTTATGATCCTTCGATATTCAAAGGTGTTGAAGATGAAGACTTTAGCGATTACTTAGGCTTATCCATAGTTTTTGATGTCTACTACAAAGGTTTTTTTATTCAAGCTAATAAACGTCGTGCTAGCGGCCTTTATTCAGGCGCTGAGTTGGGCTATCAAATTGAAAGTAACGAGCAGTGGGGCTTAGATATTCTGACAAAAGCCTATATCGGAAGTTATAGCCCTAGCGATTTAATTGAACAACAGGATAAACCGATTCCTACTATGGAGGGCTTAGGCACTCGACAGTCTGCAGATGGCCTGGCATTACGTTATTCATACTATGGTGAACAATCTGTTTTATCCATTGATTTTGCATCAACAGGAATTAACAGCTCAGTCGGTGGGTGGTTGATAGAGTCTTTTTACAGCAAATTAATCCCTTATCGGAACTGGGATATTTATTACGGCGTAGGTTTAACCTATTACTCAAGTGATATTGTTGACCACTATATTGGTATTGACGCCGATGAAGTATCTCCTGTTCGCGCTGAGTACCATGCCTCAGGCGCTTTTTTAGCTCAGTTTGAAATTAATGCTCTCTATCCTCTTTCAGAAAATTGGACATTAAATGCTGGCATAATTCAAAATTTTTATTCAAATAAGATAACCGATAGCCCACTAGTCGCCCATGCAAATCTAACACAAGCTTTGATTGGGTTTGTTTATGTATTTTAAGCATTATTTATATTTTATCGCAGTAACGTTGTCGATACTCAGTCAAACATCTCGAGCTAATAATATCGATGATAATCAAACCTTTGACACTGCAATTCAATTTAATGCTCAACCAGCAAATTGTGTGGCATTAACCCAAGGACGAAAATGCTTTGCCCGTATCAAATTTTATTGGAAGGTAGAGCAAGCAGACAATATTTGTCTGGTTAGAAAAGATAATAACTATTTAATCCAATGCTGGAAAAACATTAACGAAGTATCAACCAGCATTGAATTTGAATCTGACAAAAAAGTGGTCTATCAACTTATTCAACAACAGACCCGTCAGGCTATTGCAGAAACCACTGTCAATGTCAGTTGGGTTCATAAATCAACCCCAAGAAAACGACGTTGGCGTCTATTTTAGTAGAGTGATATGAATACAACAGCGCAGATATTATTAGTTGAAGATGATATTCCACTTGCCAAATGGGTCTGTGAATATCTTGAAGAGCAACACTTTCGGGTTGAACACGTAGCTCGAGGTGATTTAGTCATAGCAAAACTTAAGCGTTTTCAACCAGATTTAATTTTACTTGATGTCATGTTACCAGGCTTAAATGGCATAGAAGTATGTCGTTTAGTGCGAGAACAATCGAATATTCCAATCATAATGCTAACAGCAAGAGCCGATGAGTTTGATGAAGTGATTGGACTTGAAGCTGGTGCTAACGATTACGTTATTAAACCTGTTAGACCAAGAGCACTGCTAGCAAGAATTAACAGCACTTTAAGAAATCAACAAGAAGTAATACCACACAATAGTGAAATTATTCATGGCGAACTTGCTATTTATGAAGACGCCAAGCGTGTGGTCTACCGCGGTGAAGAAGTTAACTTATCTACTAATTTATTTATGTTTTTATGTTTTCTTGCACAAAATGCTGGAAAGGTTGTTGATAGAGACTCAGTATTTATGGCACTTAAAGGTCGTGAATATGACGGTTTAGACAGGCGATATGATGTTATGCTATCAACATTAAGAAAAATATTTAATGATGATCCTCAAAAGCCACAGAAGTTTAAAACCATTTGGGGTAAAGGGTATTTGTTTGTTGCCGATGCTTGGCAAGATAAACATCAATAAAGTCCGTAGATGACAATTAAATGAAGCGCTTATATTTTAGTATTATCTTAACCGTACTTGGTTCGTTATTCCTTATCGGCTGGGGTTTAGATAAAATTGCTGAAAATAGTGTTTCAGCTGAGCAACCCAACGAGTCATCGGCTGAAATAGCCGTTTATAAAAAATTAATTGACGGCTTTAGCCAAGAGCTTAGTAAAGTACCTTTTTCATCAATAGAACAACAAACCATCTCTTTACAGCAGCAATTTCAAGTAGAAATATTACTCGAACAGGCAACCAGCATTGCGTTACCAGCACCGTTAAACGAACAATTATCGCAATCAGGTGGTTTACTTTTATCATCGGAGCAAGGCACTTATCTTTTAAAAACAATAGCTAAACACCCTAGTTTATTCATCAAAATATTATTGCCACAAGCAGAGCAAGATCACTTCCAACAGGATGTTTTAATGACGTTAATGCTCTATATCGGCGTGTGCGCTATTGTCATTCTTTGGTTATTACCTCTCACTCGACGTCTGTATTTGTTAAATGAAGCGGCAGCAAAAATAGGGGCAGGACAGTTTGAGCAACGTGTACCTCATAGCCGTTATTCATACATCGGCATGTTAGAAGAAAGTTTCAACCGTATGGCTGAGCAAATTCAAGTTTTGATTGCTGATAATAAAATTCTTGCCCGTAGTCTGTCTCATGATATTAGAACCCCCATGGCATGTTTACGCTTTGGTATAGATGCCGCAAGAGATACGACAGATCTTAATAAAAAGAACAAATACATAGATAGGATGGATGACGAATTAACTCGTATGGAAGACATGACGAGTGCCTTTCTAGAATACGCTAGTTTGGAGCGACATGGCTTTCATTTACAACTTGAAGACATAGACCTAAACGCCTTAGTCGAATCCGTTTGCGCTGATTGCTCACAGTTAGCAAAACAACACCATATTGAACTTACATTTATCGCCACTGATGACATTGCATTATGCCAGCTAGATTTTCATTGGTGTTATCGCGCAGTACAAAATTTACTAAGCAATGCCATACAATACGCAGAGCACAAAGCCGTACTTACTATAGTCAAAAAATCGCAAGGTATGCGACTAATAATTGAAGACGACGGCCAAGGAATTCCTGAAGATAAGCTAGACACCATTTTTGAACCTTTCATTAAACTTGATGAAAATCGCTCAAGGGAGCAAGGAAATTTTGGTTTAGGCTTAGCAATTACCGCAAAAGTATTAAATTGGCATCATGCACAGGTTCAAGTTAAACGTTCGCAGCAACTTGGCGGAGCATGCTTTATCGTTGATTTTCCAATACATAAATCATGAAGTAAATCATCATAAGAGTTCAAATATAGCTTCTACATTTCACATCCAGCAGTAATAAGATTACACTAGCAAAATCATTTAGGTTTGTTCCCAATTAACGCAATTTAGAAGTCAAATGTCGCAATTATCCAATCAGAAAGTCCCTTCTGAAGTATTAGCTCAATATAATGTAGCTCCCGAAAAATGCATTATTAGCGCATTAGGTAATGGCCATATCAACGATACTTTTTTATTAAAAAGTAACAATGCCACTTTCGTACTGCAAAAAATCAATACTCACGTTTTTCCAGACCCATATGCTGTCGTCAATAATGCTGAGCATATTAACCAGCACTTAATAAAGCAACAAAAACAAGACAGCTACCCTTTTGCACGCTGTGAACAGCTGCAAACACGAGATAATCTGCCTTATTGCCAACACCAAGGTAAGTTTTGGCGGGCAATGCATTTTATAGATAATACATACACTATAGAGCGCATAGATAAACCAAAGATTGCCTTTCAAGCAGCGAGTGCGTTTTCTAAGTTTAGCCAAACATTGAACAGTTTTGATGCGAAGTTATTAACGCCGGTGATCCCAAAATTTCATGATATCGAGTTTCGATTGGCACAACTAAAACAAGCGATAAACAATAATACGCAAAACAGGCTTAACAGCTGCCAGTCTTTGATTGATGTTTGCCATAAACAACAAGACTTTATTAATCAAGTTGTCACAACAATTAAAGAATTGCCTCTTAGAGTGACGCATAACGATACTAAAATTAACAATTTATTGTTTGATAAATCCTCGCATAATCCTGTCGCAGTTATCGATTTAGATACTTGTATGCCGGGATACTTGATGCATGATTTTGGCGATATGGTAAGAAGCTGTTGTTCAAACCTTGCTGAAGATGCAACTAACATAGAAAAAATGCAGATTAAAACTGAGATTTTACAAGCACTGGCTGCAGGCTATTTATCATCATTTGCAGCGACAATAACAGCACAAGAAAAGTTAAGTTTAAAACTTGGCGCTAGGTTAATGCCATTAATGATCGGCATGCGCTTTTTAACCGATTACCTTGAAGGTGATAACTATTTTCAAACACGCTATACGACACACAATTTAGATCGCGCTAAAAATCAATTTAAGTTATTTAAGCTATTAACAGAAGCACAAACGCAGATAGACTTGGCATTTGTGTAATTATCGCTATAGATGTTTATCGCAATATTTGTATAAACATCAATATAGGATTATTGTTGTCTAAGATAAATAATTCATCTTAGACAACAATAAATTTTATACAGAAAAGTCAGTTCGCCTTAGCTATATTTAACAGAAACTGGGATAGTAAGTATTTGCTTACCTTTATGCTTCAGCCATAAATATATCAGCATAAAGCTTAGTATAACCGCAACAATAGCAATACTTGAATACAATGGCGTCGCCATAAAATTACCCACTTGGTAACAAAACGTCGCCACCAAATAGGCAAAAGCAAAACTCCATAACGCAGCAAATGTCGCCCAACGATTACCTACCTCATTTTTAATTGCTCCCATAGCTGCAACACAAGGTGTATACATTAAAATGAACAATAAATAACAAAATGCACCTAGCTGACCATTAAAGGCATTTTGCATAACTTGATAGGTAGTCACCGCAACTTCTTGTTCTTGAGCCGCAACATTTAAATCTGAGATATCACCGACGTCCATACTTAACGGATCATCAGGTGCAATACCGAGTAAGTTTTCTTTAATACTAGACAGTGCTTCATCCCAGCTATTAGCTAATGACGGCTCTGCCCCCTCTTCCCCTTGACCTGGTGAATAAAGACTATTAAAAGTTGCAACAAGAACCTCTTTAGCAAAAATTCCAGTGATAATACCAACTCCAGCCTGCCAATTATCTTCTTCTATTCCCATAGGAGACAACACAGGCAACACAACTTTTGCCCCTTGGCTTAGCAATGATGATTCACTGTCTTGATTGCCAAAATTGCCACTCGTATCAATAGAGTTAAAGAAATTTAATAAACACACCACAATCACTATAGTTTGTCCTGCACCAGTAACAAACCCTTTAGTGCGCTGATAAACGCGACCGCTAATTTCTGTGAATTTAGGGATTTCGTATAATGGTAATTCCATGATATTCATGGAACTTTTACCCGGCAAAGTCGTACTTCTTAACAAAAATCCAGTAAAAATAGCTGCTGCAATACCAATTAAATACAGTAAAAATACTAAGTTCTGGCCATTATCAGGAAAGAAAGCTGCAGCAAATAATGCATAAACCGGTAATCTTGCACCACAAGACATAAAAGGTGCCATCATTACCGTGGTGATACGTTCACGCTCGCTATCAAGTACGCGTGCCGACATAACCGCAGGCACAGTACAACCAAACCCAACAATTAGCGGAACAAAGGCTTTACCTGGCAAGCCTATTTTTTGCATTACACTGTCAACAACAAAAGCTGCTCGGGCTAAATAGCCACTGCTTTCCAACAAAGACAAGCCAATAAAAAGACAAGCAATAATAGGAATAAAAGTTGCCACGGTTTGAATACCAGAGCCGACCCCTTCAATAATAGTGAGCAACCACATTGGTAAATCAAATTGCGCTAAAAAATGGGTTGGATATTCAACAAATAATGTTCCACTTAAAATATCAAAAAAGTCGATAAAAGCGCCGCCAACATTAATAGCAAACATAAACAATAAGTACATCATCATTAAAAAGACAGGAATACCAGTAATCGGATGTAAAACGAAACTGTCTAAACGATCGGAAATATTAACTTTATCAATAGAGGTAACAGCAACTTTATCTATCGTTGCTTGAATAAACTGATGCCTTGCCTGTAAATCATTCACTGAAAAGTTACTATCTTCAGTATTATTTGAATCGATTAAAGATGCGATAACTGGCGATGTTTTACTAGGAATTGCAGGCAATTCGCCCAAGACATTCGCAATTTTAGCAATGGATGATTTTTCTTGACCACTAACCTTAATAACAGGACAGCCTAGCTCTTGTGAAAGCTGTTGTTCGTCAACATTAAGTGCTTCTTTGCGATCGCTTTTGTTTAGCAATACCACCATTGGCAAACCTAGCTCTAGCAGCTGCGTTGTTAAAACCAATTGCCGTTTTAGCTGAGTTGCGTCGACAACATTAATCAGGCAATCAATACCTTGTTCAGCCAAAAAATCATGACTTATCGTGAGATCTTGTCCTTGTTCAGAGCGCTTATTTAATGTGCTTAAACCGGGCAGATCCGATAGAATCGCCTGTTGCCCATTTAAGTTAATACTTTTACGTTTAACTGAAACGGTAACGCCTGACCAATTACCTACTTTTTGTTTAGCGTCTGATAAAAGATTGAATAAGGTGCTTTTTCCTGCGTTGGCAAAACCAACCAGTACATAGTGATGACTTGCTGTCATTATAGTGATGTTACTCTAATTTGTTGCGCGACTTCTTGCCCAATGGTGATTTTTGTATTGTGAAGACGAAATGCAAGTGGGCCGTTAAAAGGTGCTTTATGAGCAAGAGATATTTCTGACTGAGGAACAAAACCTTGCTCTAACAAATAGGTAGCAAGTTTTTCGTCTTTCGGTAACGCTGAAATTTTAGCTTTTTGATTTTTTGCTAGATCAATAAGTGTCATATCGCTACTGCTCTTCATGTTAATGATAATTACTATCATTACATTTTACGCAGACTAATTAAAGGTTACAAGTAAAGCGCGTTTATTCACAACTTAATTTGATGCGGATCAAGCCAAGAAAAGATTACAGGCACTAATGATTAAGGGTTAAGTTTTCAATCAGCTATTTTTAATACACATTATTATTTATTTTTGCTGGTAAGCAACGCTGGTAAAATGTCATTTGCCATAATGCGATAGACATCATACTGCTCACTTTGCCCTTGTTGATATGCACGGCCATTAAATACAACAACCGCATCAATAGACGGTAAAACAAAAATATACTGACCACCAAAACCATCAGCATAAAAAGCATCAATATCAGTTTCACCAACTTTAAAAGCGGTCATCCACCACTGGTTGCCATATCCCCAACTACCATTATCAACTTGTCGTGTAGATGACTTTTCTACCCACGCTTGAGGCACTATTTGTTGACCTAGCCACTGACCATTGTTTAAAAACAATTGTCCAAATTTTGCCATATCTCTTGCGCTTAGATATAAGGCACTGCCAGTATGGAGCTGGCCATCTAAGGTCCAATAGTCATATTTTTCTATCCCTAAAGGCTCAAACAAGTATTGTTCCATAAAGCTTGTAACACTTTGCCCTGAAGCAATAGATAAAATACGCCCTAAGCCATAAGAAACACCTGTTGAATAAGCAAAAGTATTGCCCGGTACTGAAGCCATAGGCAGGTCGAGTAAAAACTGGATCGGATCATTTGCACGATTCATTTGGCTATTTTGATTACTCGCTTCTAAATATGACACATTCCACTCGTCCCATTGATAGCCGTGACGCATATTCAACCAATTATCTAAGGTAACGTTTGCCTTCTCTTCATTCCAATTCGCAATAGGCAACTTATGCTGAAAATAATCATGCACTTTTACATTTACATCTTCGATATAGCCTTGCTCAATCGCAATCCCGATAAGCGCTGAATTGACACTTTTCGTGACAGAATTAAGAATGTGCAAATTTAAATCTTTGTTGTTCCCCCAGTCATCAGCAAAGTCGAGCTCAGTACGTAATAGCTCATCAAAAACAATCGTGTTATCTTTTACCACAAGGACATGATCTATATAGCGATAGCCATTTGTTTCATCATCAATTTTTTCCATTAACTGCTCAAATGGTGCAACCTCGATGGCTAGGTCTTGTAAGTGAGACACTTGCCAACCATCATTTAAACTTAGTGGAGCATTATAAACATAGGGCGTAGAAGCTGCTGAAGTTCGATTAGAATTACCGTCATTATTACTATCTGAGCCACAACTTACTGTTAATACAACAAGCACCAACATCAATAAATTAGTGAGTTTTTTTCCGCTGGTTGACTGATATTTCATAACGTTTCCTTATAAAACCTCTCTGACGACGCACGTATTATAAATATTGTTTATTCAAGATACGCAATTATCCATTAGGTGAAAATTCTTCTACTATCAAACTGTTGTTGATAAAAAACACCTTTAAACAAGGCAAATTGTGCAAAATAATAAGTCACCATAATAAGCAAGTGTGCATCAGGTATTGGAGAATAAAACTTATTAAGGCCGATTATTGAGTCAGAGATAACAAATGATAAACCGCCTAACACAAGCCATGCATTCGTTTTTCTAGATAATACACTGCTCATGCCCATTAGCAGTAAAACACTCATATAAGCAACAACGGGGATAAGTAACTCGCCTAAATTCGGCAATAGTAGCCAGGCGATGCCAACACCATAAACGAGATAAAACATAATAAAAATTGCCCGCTTTTTCTCTAGTGGAAAAATCGCGGCGAGATAGCACAAATGGGCAACAAAAAAAGCGCCTAAGCCCCAAATAAACAAATTGCCTCTATCGAAATCCAAAAGAACATCACCACATGCTGAGCACAATAATCCAACAAGAAACAACAGCGTTAATTTATTAGCAATACGATAGGTGAGATCTTAAGTAACCAACTATATTCATACGATGGGTACAGCGTTGATAGCGAAAAAAGGGTCGCTAAGCCAAAATAAAAAGTACTGCGCCAAAAGGTCATTACACTGTTCCTAATCCATAACGGTAAAGTTATTACAGTTTTATTTTAATAATTATGTAGTTACATTCTCAGAAAATAGTAAAAAGTACAATATTTCACCACATTTCTTTACGTTTTTTCGTAATATTTTGTAAAAATAGATTTATCACTGCGTCTTTTTAAGGCATAAAACACCATGTATGCACCAAAAAAGCGCAACAACATACCCCAAAAAGCACCAACTTGATGCAGATAATTATACTCAAAACATGCAAATCAACACTAAACAGCTGAAAAACATACACTAAATTCGCATGGCATTTATAGTGCATAGCTATGCTCAAATTTGCATAGTAATAAGAATAATTAACGGAATTTAGAATGCTGAAAATATTGTCTACCCTGTTACTACTATTTCCATCAGCTTTATTGGCGAGCGAAGACCAGCTAAACAGTTCAAATACCAGTTGGATATTAACCTCTACAGCATTAGTGCTCATGATGACCTTGCCTGGCCTTGCACTATTTTATGGTGGCTTAGTACGAAAGAAAAACGTGCTGTCTATTTTAATGCAGTGTTTCTCTATTGCGGCAATCGCCTCAATATTATGGTTAGTTGTTGGCTATAGCCTCGCATTTGGTGAAGGTAATGCTTTTATTGGTGATTTTAGCAAAGTATTACTGGCTGATATTGGCAGAGATACGCTCTCGGGTGACATTCCTGAAGGGTTATTCATGCTCTTTCAAATGACCTTTGCAGTAATTACCCCAGCGCTCATTATTGGTGGTTTTGCAGAGCGGATGAAGTTTTCAGCAGTATTGTTATTTAGTAGCTTTTGGTTATTAGCTGTATATGCTCCGGTAACTCATTGGGTTTGGGGTGGAGGCTGGTTAGCACAAATGGGCTTGTATGATTTTGCCGGTGGTGTAGTTGTTCATATTACTGCTGGTACTGCAGCCCTTGTTGCGGCAATGGTTATTGGCCCTAGACGTGGCTTTCCCAAAACACCTATGTTACCTCACAACTTAACCATGTCAGTTACCGGTGCAGGTATGTTATGGGTTGGCTGGTTTGGCTTTAATGGTGGTAGTGCATTAGCTGCAAATGGCGACGCCGCCATGGCAATGTTAGTAACACATATTTCCGCTGCTGCAGGTACCCTGACTTGGGCTGGCATAGAGTGGAAGAAGTTCGGTAAAGCAAGTGTTTTAGGTGCCGTAACAGGTATGGTTGCAGGACTAGGTACTATCACACCAGCATCAGGTTTTGTTGGCCCTGGTGGCGCATTAATTATTGGTATAGCAGCAGGTGCGGTGTGTTTTTACGCAACGGTTTATATAAAGCAATCACTTAAAATTGATGATTCGTTAGATGTATTTCCTGTGCATGGTGTTGGCGGCATATTAGGGACATTTTTAGCAGGCATATTTTCTGCAACAAGCTTAGGCGCTTTTAGTGGTTACGGATTTGCTGAAGGCATTAGTTCAATGAGCGAACAACTGATGGTACAAACAACAGGAATTGTTTCAACACTGGTATACACAGCAGTTGTAACTTATGTGCTATTAAAGCTTGTTGGCATGATGACAAATGGATTAAGAGTTGATGAAGAACAAGAAGTAAACGGCTTGGATTTAGTTGAACATGATGAGTCAGGTTACAACTTAAGCTAGTTACAACTTAAGCTAGTTACAACTTAAGCTAGTTACAACTTAAGTTAATTAAAAAGTCCTATCGTAAAAAAGCCAAGCATTATTATACGCTTGGCTTTTTTATTATAGTTTACTGGCTAAAATTACGTTTAGCTTTTATTAACTTGCCTGCCATGTTTGACTCAGCAAAGTTTCACTATTTAACAAAACCTTTGCAGAGAAATATGCCCCACCTTCTATAACACCGACACCTTTGGGTGTTCCTGTCATTATCACGTCACCATCTTCAAGTGTCATAAAACGAGTGATTTCAGTTAATATTTGCTGGGGTTTATGCATCATCAGCTCAACGCCACCTTGCTGTATTAATTTGTCATCAATGGTTAATTCAAGCGTTAAGCTGTTGTTTATATCATCAATTGCTACAAATTCGCTAAATACCGCTGAACCATCAAACGATTTTGCTCGTTCCCACGGTAAACCTTTAGCTTTTAACTTCCCTTGTAGCCCGCGTTTGGTCAAATCTAAGCCAAATCCAACAGCAATAAACTTTCCGCCTTGGTATAAAAAGCAAAGCTCTGCTTCATAATGCAATTGCTCTTGTTTATGAAAAGCATTTAGCTTTGTTGAAATAGCTGAATTAGGTTTATTAAAAATAACCATTTCATCAGGTATTTCATTGGCTAGTTCTTTAATATGCTCAACATAATTTCGCCCGATACAGACAATTTTAGATGGTGCAATTAATTGATTCTCAAAGCTAATTGTTTGCAAACCGCTGTACTCCTTAAATATAAGTATTTTCCTAATCCTATTGCTTTAATACCAATTGAACTAAATATTTAATGCAATTGGTATTATTATACGTTGAACGTCTATATATAGTGGTATT
>Ga0209379_10001884_pt1 | contig 13173 bp, 11 predicted proteins | sample tdDd001_FD_187124 | JGI IMG/M metagenome (GOLD analysis project Ga0209379, IMG submission 187124) | Marine sediment microbial communities from the Atlantic coast under amendment with organic carbon and nitrate - tdDd00.1 (SPAdes)... | ecosystem: Environmental > Aquatic > Marine > Coastal >...
TTCTGACCTTGAGCAAGGATCGCATCTGTTACGATGTTACGGTCGATAGCGTAAGAAATCGCTTTACGAACGCGAACGTCGTTAAATGGTTCTTTCTTAGTGTTGAATGAGTAGTAGTAAGTACATAGGCTACCTTCAACAGAAACTGATTCTGGGTACTCTTTCTTCAGGCGCTTAAAGTGCTCAGTTGGAAGAGTTGAAGTGAAGTCGATTTCACCAGATAGGAAACGGTTCATTTCCGCTACCGCATTTTCAATAGGTAGGAAAGTTACTTTGTTAAGAACTGTATCAGCGTTATCCCAGTACTGTTCATTACGTTTAAGCTCTAGACGCTCGTTCACTACCCAGTTGTTAACAACGAATGCACCGTTACCAACAAAGTTTGCTGGTTTAGTCCACTGGTCACCGAACTTCTCTACTGTAGCTTTATGAACTGGTTTCATCGTAGTGTGACCAGTCATCATTACGAAGTAAGGAACTGCTGTGTCTAGTTCAACAACCAATGTGTGATCATCAACTGCTTTAACACCAAGTTCAGACTTGTCTTTCTTACCTGCAACGATGTCTTTAGCATTCTTCATCTTGGTGTATTCCATGTACCAAGAGTATGGAGAAGCTGTTGCTGGTTCTACAGCGCGTTGGAAAGAGTATACGAAATCGCCTGCTGTTACAGGGTCGCCGTTAGACCATTTAGCATCTTTGCGTAGGTGGAAAGTAAATGTTTTGTTGTCTGTTGTTTCCCAAGACTCTGCAACACCAGGGATAGTGTTACCGTCAGCATCTTGGTTCACCAAGCCTTCAAGGATATCACGAATAACGTGAGACTCTGGTACGCCTTGAGATTTGTGAGGGTCGATAGTCGCAACTTCAGTACCGTTACCACGTACTAGTTCTTGCTTGTCAGCGAGTTTAACGCCAGCTGGAACATCAGCTGCAAGAGTTGCGGTAGAGGTAGCAGCCACTGCTAGACCAGCACCTAGAAGAAGGGCTTGAGTGATTTTGTTCTTATACATGCTTAAAACTCCAAATTTTTCATTTGCATCCATGACTTCTTTGCAAGTTCACCAGAACGGGCAGTGATTTAGATTTATTTAGCACAAAAAATGAGCAGAAAAATCTAAAACCTTACAAAGATTGCGGCACACATTATCAATCATTGAAGTAATTTGCCATAAAAATGTAGCAAAAAATCGCATAACTGCCCGATTACTTCAACAATTTAGCAAAAAACACCACCAAAAATAAAAAAACTAGCATATTAGTGCGAGATATTTATTGCAGTTAGATTGACATGCCATTTTATCTATAAAGACACTAGCATTTAGCATCTTATGCTAGATATTGTGCAAAAAAATTAACATTAAGTATGCAAAGCAGATAACAATTAGCTACATTGCTCTCGTCCGATCAGACAATTTGTGATGTGAGTCACTCAAGCGCGACTTAGTTTAGGTAAGCTACTATTATCAACTTAAATAATAAGAAACTTAAATTATTTCAACTGGTTACATTGAAGCAAAGATTAAGTATGGTGAGCGTAGAAAAATATCTATCAGGTGAAGGAATAAAGTTCAATCGGGGATTTCTGGTGGCCAGATGGGCGGAGACCCCAGCCACATCCCGGCACACACGTCGCCTGCTGCGGCTGCTCCCTTCCGGGCCTGACCGAGTTCACAAGTTAGTGTTGCGGGAGGACCAGGGCCTCCATAGATTTTGTTTCCTTAGCATGGCTAAGGAGTGAGAGGATTATCAGCCATTCATTCTTCTATTACAAGTGTATTCGAGAATAAAAGTAGGGTTTTCGTTTCAACTGCTTAGTGTGTAACCACTATTGCTTAATATTCACAACTCTATGGTCAGATTCTTCTTGAAAAACTTTGGCTCTTAGTGCGTTTTTATGCTCGTACATTGAAATGTCGGCTTCATGCATGACTTCTTGTAAACTCATAAAGTTACGTCCGGGTTTAGAAACTCCGAAAGCTATAGAGACGGTAAATGAAATACTCTTATCACTAGATACAAATGGAATAGCGGTGAGCCTATCTTTTATTGAATCAAGTTGAGTTTCACTGACCTTGCCGACGAGTACAAACTCATCACCACCTATACGATAGCTGCCTCCATGCCAGCAACGCTCAATATGCGCACTTACATTTTGCAGAACTTGGTCGCCGATTTCATGTCCGTAAGTATCGTTGATCTGCTTAAATTTGTTCACATCTAAATAGATCAATGTGTCATCACCACTAATGCCACTTCCGTATTTCTGTTTAAGTGCTCGTCTATTTTTTAATCGAGTAAGGTTGTCGGTATTGGATTGACTATGCAAGTACATCGCCACAACAATAAGAAAACCAAGTACCAACAAGAATAAGACTTGGCTTTTACGAGAAAATGCTTGTTCGGCATGTAGTGTCGCTTTCCAATTGGGCTGATAGTCATATACCGAAATAATTCGCTCCACATCAATCATTTTAATTGCGCGGCTAAACAGCGGAGCTAACGAACCGCCGAGGTCATTTTTCGCAAAACCGATGGCGATAGGTGATTGATAATAACTACCGATTAATGTTTCCTCGACGAAAGGAAGGAGATCATTTGAATCACGAAGTCTCTTATTAAAGTTGGCACGACTTACTGCTAAATAATCAATTTCACCTTCCGACAACGCCTCAAACAGAGCATCATCACTTTGGTAGGCTAAAAGTGTTTTATTTGGCAGTCGTTGAGAAAGAAGCTCTTGATAGAAATCATCTTTCACTACTCCGATTCTTTCTGCAATAAGTTCCGAAACATTACTGTAAACGTTATCTTTATACCCTTCCCTTTTCACTAGAATGGCTTCAGGGAAATAATAAGGTACTGAAAAATAAGCGATGTTTTTCCGAATTTCGGAGATTGCAATCGGTGACAGCACATCGATTTTTTTGTCAATGAGATCATGGTACATGCTTTCCCAAGATTCATCTTCTGTACTCACGACATCACAAGTCAGCATTAATATATCGCAAGCTTGAAGCATGACATCTGCTGTAATACCCGAAATAACGCCATCTGCATGATAGTGAGCAAATTGACCTATATTCTCAATTTTCACTCGTAACGACTTTTGATAATTAACATTACTATCAATAACTGATTGTCGTAGAGCTTGTTTTCTGAGATCAAATTGATATTGCTTAACCGACTCGCGTAGCAACTTCTGAACTTGCGCACTATGAACGTAACTTTCAATCAAACTAAGAAGTTCAAGGTGTTTGGTTTTAGGGGTAATAATAGAGACAGGCTTTATCGTAAGTTGATGATTGAGAAGTTGCGCATCAAAACCTGCGAGTAACATCGGCTTTAATTGGTTTATTGCATCGACAACCCCATCAACTTGATGTGATTCTACGAGTAACTTAGCTTGTTCATGACCACGATACTCAACCAATTCTATGGATGGATAATTCGCGGTAATCAGTTCTCCATAAATGGTACCGGCGGGAACACCAACTTTATCGACTTGATTCAAGTCTGCGTTGATCAAGCTATATAAATAGGTGTACTCAATATTGGTGGGACTTGAAAACTCAAACAGCGTCGATCTATCTTCTGTAAAAGTAACATTCGCGGCAAAGTCGGCTTCTGATGTTTCAACAGCGCGGAGGATCGCGTTGAAACTCGGATAGTAAACATACTCGATATCAAGGTTGAAGCGTTCAGAAGCTGCATCAAAAAGGATGCGCGAAACCACATCATCAGCCTCCATCGCCACCTTATATTTTGTGCTCGCAATAGACGAGTGAGCAAATAGCATAAAGCACAAAATGCACCATACGCGCCAGAAGTAAGCCATCCTAGCTAATTCCTACATGAATAATTATGAACTCCATATGCTCCGCTCTAGCAGCTAAGTAAGCAAATTCCATGAATCTATTACTTTTCCATTTCTCGAGAGTTAACCCAGAATTAGTAACTTGCCTTGCTTACAAATACTGAAACGCCAAACCGAACAAATATTGCACAATTTTGACACACATAAACGCCTATGCCAACCGCATATAAAAAACTTTAAATTGTGACTATTTATATATCCGATTCTTCTTCGGCGCTGCGTAAAATGTAATCTGTCATCCATGCTGTGCCGAGCAAACACAACCAAACAACAAAAACGGGGTTAGGTACTTCAATATTGGGAGAAATGACCAGTGCAGCAAAGCCAACTGTTGGTAACGTCCAACACAATAACTTAGTCCACTTGAAGGTCTTAAGCTTAGCCAAACTTTCCATAGAGGCAATGATACCTGTGACAGACAACGCCACTAACGCAGCATAAGACAAATCCGCGATCCACAATGGTAGAATTAATCCTAGTGCCCACCAGCTATGTTTATTTGATGAACTCCAGTGCGTTGCCGACCACCAGATAACAATAACAGCAAGAGTTTGGACCGCTGTGATAATTGCATCACCACCCAGTTTTCCACCGGATTGCGTCACCATAATCCCAACTTGCAAAGTGGTGACAATTAACGCAGAGGTTAAAACAACCGTTAAACTACTGCGCTTAGAAAACACAACCATTAATAGTGGGAACAAAACCCAAACACTCACAGATAAGGCGATAGGTTGATATGGTAGAGTTAAACCATAAGTCGTCATTGCCGCCATTAAAATGAGGCCAACAACGCCACCTTGAGGTAATATCCAGAGCGCAGGGATAAGTAGAGCCAATACGGGAATATCGCCTTCACTTAAGCTGATCGCTCTCGCGCAGACAACCGCTAACAGGGTTGTAATTATGAATTGAAAAGTAGAAAACACCATGCCCCCTCTCCTTATCCATTCCTTGGAAAACTGAACTAGGACAGATTCATTATGGACCAGTTTTTAATGCAAATCTTTGCTGTAATTCACCAAATTCCACCCGGAAAAGTAACAACTTACGGAGAGATCGCAAAAATGGCAGGTTATCCTGGTTATGCGCGCCACGTTGGCAAAGCACTAGGGAATTTACCAAAAGGAAGCAAGTTACCTTGGCACCGAGTAATCAATAGCCAGGGAAAAATATCGCTCAAAGGCGAAGACTTGGTAAGACAAAGAACTTTATTAATTGAAGAAGATGTCGAAGTGACAATGGATGGAAAAGTGCGGCTTAGAAAACACAAATGGCAACCTTAAGGCTGCCATCGAATAAAAAGGTTTCGTGTTGTTAGTTACGCACACCAATTAAACGTAAATCTACGTTATCTGTACTTGCTTGATCAGTAATCACTGGGTAAGAAGTATCTGTGATGAAAAGTAGCTGGCCATCGACTTCAATACGAGCGCTTACACTGTAGCGGTGGCGAGCTTCAATTTTAGCCGTATCGTACGCTAGATCGAATTCAAAAGGTACTTGTGCACCATTTGTTTCAAAGCGATGTTTAGCGATCACTTTCGCTGGTGCGTCCGCTAGTGACACATCCTGAAGCGTAATCGTCACCAATGCATTATCCGGTAGTGCAATACGCTCACGGTAAGCCACCGTACCTGTCACAGATTCCACTTTCGCTTTCTCAACTTCTTTTTCCGATGATTGACAGCCAACCAAGACAACACCAAGTACCACTGACGTAATTATTGCTAGTGCTTTTTTCACAAAGCCTCTCCTAATTCGTTAAATTCACAGAGATTATAGGTAGGGATTATGTGATTGTCATTGCAGTTATAGCGGTATTAACAGATTCTTGACGGTAAACAGATTTCGATGACATTTTACTCAAACAACTGTTTAAATTATTACTTAACGCTTAAAATAGACGAAATGACAGAAATCATATAAGGGTCTTTGGATGAGCAAACCGCTTAACGAACTGCTGGATCTCCTACAATTGGAAAAACTAGAAGAAGGTCTATTTCGAGGCCAAAGTGAAAACTTAGGCTTACCACAAGTGTATGGTGGACAAGTCATCGGCCAAGCGTTGTCTGCTTCTCGCTACACGGTTGACCCAGACCGAACCGTTCACTCGTTCCATAGCTACTTCCTTTATCCTGGTGATCCAGAAAAGCCAATCATCTACGATGTAGAAAACCTTCGTGACGGTCGCAGCTTTAGTACCCGGCGTGTAAAAGCGATTCAAAACGGGCGGCCTATCTTCTACTTAACGGCGTCTTACCACGGAGATGCTCCTGGATTCGAACACCAGAACACCATGCCAGAGATCCCAGGACCAGAAAACTTTGCTTCGGAATCTGAGCTTGCCTCTCGAATTGCGGACTTTTTGCCAGAGAAACTTAAGAAAGCATTCTGTGGGGAAAAACCAATCGAAATGCGACCAGTGACTGTCGTCAATCCTTTAAAACCACAAAAAGCGGAGCCTAAGCAATACTTGTGGATTAAAGCGAATGGCGAGATGCCAGACAATCAACTCATCCATCAATACCTATTGGCTTATGCGTCTGATTGGGGCTTCCTCGTCACTGCATTGCATCCACATGAAGTATCATTGATGACACCTAAGTTCCAAGTGGCCACCATTGACCACTCTATCTGGTTCCATCGTCCATTCAAAATGGATGACTGGTTGCTGTACGCCATTGAAAGCCCAACAGCGAGCAACACTCGCGGTTTAGTTCGAGGTGAGATCTACAACCGTGAAGGCCACCTCGTCGCAACTGCCGTTCAAGAAGGCGTAATGCGATTTACTCAATAAATTAAGTTCAGGTGGGGAGGATTCACTCTCCACCTATCGGCAATGCAGTCGTGTATTTAAGCGGCTCCATTGCAAAAGTCGATGTCACATTCGAAATCCCCGCCACAGAGTTAACCAACTTCTTATAAAAATGGTCGAAACACTGCATATCCTTGACTTGCACTTTCATCATATAGTCATACTCCCCCGCCATTCGATAGAACTCCATGACTTCAGGAAACTCTGATGCCGTAGAGACAAAACGGCTATACCACTCATGAGAATGATCACTGGTTTTTACCAATACGAAAGCTGTGAATGAAAGATCCAGTTTTTCAGGATTGAGCAATGCGACCCGTTTTTGTATTACACCCGACTCTTCCAGTTTCTTCAGCCGCTTCCAACAAGGTGTCGTCGTTAAATTAACCGCTTCTGCAAGTTCGTTAAGCGAGAGCGTTCCATCATTTTGCAGCAATGAGAGTATTTTTCGATCGATTTTATCTAATCCAGTTTCCATACTTAGCCAATAGTAGAATTATTTTCTCCAAATAAAGCAAACTAGAGCAAATAAAGCAAAGTTTTTCTCCTAGCTAATCGTTAAATTAATAGCATAACGATTCTAAGGAGAAACCCTATGTGTACTGACCATAATTGGATTAACAATGCCGTCCGTAAAATTGAAGCTGACTATCAACGCAGTGCTGATACTCACTTAATTAAGCTTGAGCTACCAAGTATTGATGGCATCGATATCTATCTTAAAGATGAAAGTACACATCCAACAGGTTCTTTGAAGCATCGTTTAGCTCGCTCACTGTTTTTGTACGCTATCTGTAATGGTTGGGTTGGCCCAGAAACGACGATCATTGAATCTTCATCAGGTAGCACCGCTGTCTCAGAAGCATATTTTGCTCGCCTACTTGGATTACCTTTTATTGCTGTCATGCCCAAATGCACTGCACGCAAGAAAATTGAACAAATTGAATTTTACGGTGGTCAGGCACACCTCGTAGACCGCTCAGACCAAATCTATGCAGAATCACGTCGCCTCACTGAAGAGCTTAACGGTCATTATATGGATCAGTTTACCTACGCCGAACGTGCGACAGACTGGCGCGGTAACAATAATATCGCCAATTCCATCTTTAGCCAGATGGAAATGGAAGATCACCCTGTTCCAGCATGGGTTGTAATGAGCCCGGGCACTGGTGGTACTTCAGCGACGATTGGCCGCTTTATCCGCTACCAGAAACACGATACAAAGCTGTGTGTGGTTGATCCTGAAAACTCGGTATTTCATGAGTACTTTAAAACCGGGAATAAAAAGCTAAAGGGTGATTGTGGAAGTAAAATTGAAGGTATCGGCCGCCCTCGCGTAGAACCGAGCTTTATTCCTGGCGTAGTCGATGAAATGCGCACTATCCCAGACGCAGCATCGGTTGCAACAGCACACTGGTTAGAGAAGATGCTAGGACGTAAAGTTGGCGCTTCAACAGGTACAAACCTTTATGGTGTACTTCAACTTGCTTGCGAAATGAAACAACGTGGCGAGAAAGGATCAATCGTCACATTGTTGTGTGACAGTGGTGAGCGCTACCTAGACACCTACTACAACCCAGAATGGGTCAAAGAGAACATTGGTGACTTGCAGCCATATTTGGCGAAATTAGAAACGTTTGAGGCAACTGGATTGTTGGATCAATAAAGTAGCAGAAGCTAGATGCAAAAACCGCCATTCATTGAATGGCGGTTTTTTTGTTTTTACTTGTTATTTTGGCGAGCTTCAAAAGCAGCCATTTGCTCCGGCGTGGCCTTAGGTTGATGGTTTTGCTTCCACTCGTCGTAAGTCATTCCATAAACACGCTCACGGGCATCATCAATAGAAAGATCCAGACCTTTCTCATCAGCTTCTGCTTTGTACCACTTACTAAAGCAGTTACGGCAGAAACCCGCTAAGATCATCAGATCGATATTTTGCACGTCTTTATTCTCATCTAAGTGAGCAAGTAAACGACGAAACGCCGCTGCATCTAGTTTGTCTTGTTCTTCCTGAGAAAGATTTTTGTATTTAAACTCAGCCACTTTACTTTCCTTTGTGATTATTTTTTCAAGCACTATCTTATCAAGCAAGATTAGTGTTGCTCAAATACAAAAACGCCCAAGCTTTAGCTTAGGCGTTTTGAGTGCTGTTTGCGAAAGACGAATCAGATTAGCCTTGAATACCAACAATCAACCACGGTGCATTTGGCGCAGTCAAATCACGCTCTAAGTGCCAAATATCAGTGATATCTTCTTCGATACCTTCAACAGCATCGCGGTAACGACCACTAAATTGCAGACTCAGTTGCGCTTTACTTGCATCGTAATCTGCACGAACAATTTCAGCATCAACGTACATCACATCAGTGTGCTGCTCGCCATCAAGCTTCGCACGCTCAGCTTTTAGATCTTCATACAAGCTAGCAGAAACATACTCTTCAATCGTATTCAGCTGATTGTGATTCCAAGCGCCTTGCAATACACGGTAGTGCTCACGAGAGCCATTAATGAAAGCTGCTTGGTCAAAACCCGGTGGGTAGTTATGAGGGACATCAGACTGTGTACCAAAACCAAAGCCACCACCTTGAGGTGCATTTTGTGGTTGCTCAAAGTTATGAACATTAGGCTGTTCAAACTTAGGCGCAGAACCACCGAAAGCAGGTTGCTGACGGTTCTGGTTCATACTGCCCTGCTTCGCTCCGAGCATGCCGCGCATCAACTTGAAGATAACAAACGCAATTAAACCGATGATTAAAATATCCATAAACTGGATACCTTCAAACGCACCGCCAAAGAATGCAGCAAGCAGGCCACCAGCAAGTAGACCACCTAACAGGCCACCCATTAAACCTTTTTTGCTTGAGCTCTTCGCCGTTTGTGTTTTTTGATCTTTACCAATTGTATTGGTGTTTTGCTGCTGTTGTTTCGGCGCTGGCGCAGTCTTAAAGCTTTTGCCAAAAGATTTACCGCCACCAAACTTCTTAGCTTCAGCGATTGGCGTAATTGCCACTGAAACCATTAACAAAGCAACAAGAGAAAACAATCGTTTCATATTTATCCTTGAGGGTTCTTACAAGATAAGAAATTGTAGTTATCTTGTTATAATAAGGTCTGTTAGACAAGAAGCAAACTAAATACTCTCGATTACATGTATCAGAATATTGCAAATCTTAATTCTGCTAGTTGACGGTGTAGCCTTTCGCTCATTAGAATAATGAACATTGTTCATTTTAAATTACTCACCATGGCACGACGAAACGATCATACACGCGAACAGCTTATCTCCCTCACGCTAAATACAGTGAAGGATTTTCTCAATGAAAATTCTTATCATGAGTTGAGCTTGCGCAAAATTGCCAACATGATCGGTTACGTTCCTAGCACCTTGGTCAATGTTTTTGGCAACTATAATCTTTTGCTGCTCCATGTTGTTGCTCAAACTCTGGACGAGCTTTCAAAAGAAGCAACGCAAGTTGTTAGCACTAGTCAAGACAATAAAACAGCATTGTACGAGTTAGCCTACTGCTACCATGACTTTGCTCAAAAGCACCCATACCGTTGGCAGCTGATTTTTGAGCACAACATGAATGGCGATACGCTTCCTGAATGGCAATCTCAACGTATTGATAGTATGACTGGCATGCTTGAGCATTTATTAAAAGCGCTCGCACCTGAACGTAGCGAAGCCGAAGTTATTAAGGCGAGTCGAGTATTGTGGTCTGGCGTACACGGTATTACGTTACTTAGCGTCGACGATAAGTTTTTTGCCGCAGATCCTATCGACGGTAAAGACCTCATCGACAATCTACTCACCAATTATTTAGTCAATTGGTAATCGAGTCCAATAGGAACCAAGATAACCATGTCGAACATTCAATCATCTCTATTAGGGCAGAAACGATTTCTGCCCTATTTTGTCACTCAGTTTTTTGGGGCGTTCAACGACAACATCTTCAAAAATGTCTTACTACTGTTCGTTGCGTTTGCTGGCGTAGGTGCTCTACCTGTTTCCAGTCACTTGTTCATAAACCTCGCTGCTGGATTGTTCATTCTACCATTTTTCCTTTTCTCAGCATCCGCAGGCGTTCTTGCAGACAAGTATGAAAAATCATGGTTCATCCGCAAAGTAAAACTCGCTGAAATTGGCATCATGTGCTTAGGTGCTATTGGCTTTATTACTGAAAGCTACGTCATTTTGTTGATTTTACTATTTCTAATGGGAACACAATCCGCTTTTTTCGGACCAGTAAAATACGCCTTACTACCTCAACAATTAAAAGCTAATGAATTAGTCCCAGGTAATGCTCTCGTTGAAACGGGCACCTTCTTGGCTATTTTGCTTGGTACATTGGGCGCAGGGATGATCGCCTCGGCAGAGAATGCCAAGTACATAGCAGCTGGTGCTGTCGTGTTGTTTGCCGTATTTGGTTACATCGCCAGTCGTTCGATACCTGAAGCACCGGCCAGTGCACCAGAACTCAAATTTCGTTGGCAACCTATCAAACAAACGAAGCAAACTATTGCTATTGCTAAGGCTGATCGCACGGTCTTTTTAGCGCTAATGGCAATCAGCTGGTTTTGGTTTTTAGGTGCAGCATACTTAACGCAATTTCCTAACTTCACTAAGATTTACTTAAATGGTAATGAGAGTGCGGTTTCTTTTCTTTTGGCGCTTTTTTCTATTGGTATAGCTATAGGATCTTTAGCTTGTGACAAATTGTCCAATCACCGCATAGAAGTTGGTATTGTGCCTATCGGCAGTTTTGGTATTACGTTGTTTGGTTGGTTGATGGCGAGCTCAATTCCGGAAACCTTGCCAGAATTTGTGTCATTTGCTGAATTTATTGGCTATCAGCCTCTTTGGTCTGTTTTTGCATACCTGTTATTGCTCGGTGCATCCGGTGGTGTCTTTATTGTTCCACTCTACGCCCTCATGCAGCAACGCGCTAAAGTTAATCAACGAGCACAAGTTATCGCGGCTCTAAATATCTATAACTCTCTGTTTATGGTAGGAAGTGCTGTACTGGGTATTGTCTGCCTAACTGTGATTGAAATGTCGATTCCACAGTTGTTCGTTTTATTGGCAGTAATGAATCTTATCGTCGCCATTTACCTATTCCTTCAAGTGCCTATTTTTGTTGTTCGCTTTGTCGTGTGGATTTTGACTCACACCATGTACCGAGTGAAACACAAAAACTTACATCACCTACCAGAGAAAGGCGGCGCCTTAATCGTCTGTAACCACGTTAGTTATATGGATGCCTTGCTACTCAGTGCTGTTTGCCCACGTTTGATCCGTTTTGTAATGGAAGAAGAATACGCAAGTTTGCCACCATTAAAACGGTTCTTAAAACGAGCTGGTGTGATCCCTATTTCTGCAACCAATCGTTCTTCTATTCGCCGCGCGTTTAATGAAGTTGAGCAAGCTCTCGCTGAGGGCCATATCGTCTGTATTTTCCCTGAAGGTCGACTCACTTCCAACGGAGAAATCAGTGAATTCATGCGGGGAATGGACATCATTTTACGTCGTAGCCCTGTTCCGGTTATCCCAATGGCATTGAAAGGCCTCTGGGGTAGCTACTTTAGTCGTTATAAAGGGCAAGCTTTTAAAGGATTGCCGACACGATTCTGGTCCAAGTTAGAAATAGAAGCGGGAGAACCCGTTAACTCAGATTCAGCGAATACCGCTATAATGCGAAGTAAAGTCGCCGAATTGAGAGGTGACTGGAAGTAGTTTTGCTAACAAAAACGACAAGCGTTCAATTTTAATGAACGCTTGTTCAGTTCATTCAACTCTCTTTATCGCCCTCAGTGCGCTAAAATGTAAACTTGATTACATTACTGTTCCAACAATGAATACTATAAAGAAACAACTGCCTTTTTGGCTCGCTTTTACGCTCTGCTTATCACCTTTTATTTCTTCTCCTAGTGCTCTCGTCATTGGCTTTTTACTTGCGTCACTCGGGCTTGTACCGGCTGAATTTAACCTAGCAAAAGTAACAAAGAAACTATTGGCGTATTCGATCGTGGGCTTGGGCTTCGGTATTCAATTTGAACAAGCTCTGGCAGTAACCTCTGATGGCATCGGAATTATCATTGCTACAATTTTCGGTACCCTCACAATAGGATGGTTTCTTGCCAAATTAATAGGCTTAAACAAAGAGACAGGATACTTAATCTCTTCAGGCACAGCGATTTGTGGAGGAAGCGCTATCGCTGCAGTTTCTCCGGCCATTAAAGCGAATGATGAACAGATCGGGCTTTCATTAGCGACAGTGTTTGTATTGAACTCTATCGCACTGTTCATCTTTCCCGTCATTGGCCACGCTTTAAACCTCGATCAACACACATTTGGTACATGGGCAGCGATTGCAATTCATGATACTTCTTCGGTTGTTGGCGCAGCTTCAGCATACGGAGAGGAAGCACTCACCACAGCGACAACATTGAAGCTCGCGAGAGCATTATGGATCATTCC
>Ga0209379_10001886_pt1 | contig 13170 bp, 7 predicted proteins | sample tdDd001_FD_187124 | JGI IMG/M metagenome (GOLD analysis project Ga0209379, IMG submission 187124) | Marine sediment microbial communities from the Atlantic coast under amendment with organic carbon and nitrate - tdDd00.1 (SPAdes)... | ecosystem: Environmental > Aquatic > Marine > Coastal >...
GTGCATTAATCATGTCATGATATTTTATGACTTCTGAAGGATTCTTTGTCCAAAAAACATAACAAGAAACATCTTCGGTTTTCAAAGATACATCACTAATTTGTTTCCGATTCATTGGATTTCTAACATAAACATACCCTGCATTGATTCTATTGATAAACCATTCCATATAAAAAGCTGGTATATCAGTTCTTCTGCTCACACTAATAATCATAATTGCCTCCAATAAAAGTTTAACATACATATGAAAAAAGAGCATCTCTGCCCTTATATCATTTCCTCTAGTTGTTTATATAGCAGATCTCTTTCTTTGCAAAGATTATCATATCCCTGATAGTCTTCAAAAGTCAGTTTTGGTGAAATTGACAGTTCGAATGATTCGATTAATCCTTCAACAATTTCTATATCACCTTCCAAACGACTTGTATCCACTACAGATTCTTTCTTTTCTACTGTTTTCACCGCTTTTTTTGTCTTTTGCTTTGTTCGTTTTATTGTTTCCTCGTACTTAACCAATTGTCCATCTTTTATTTCGATGATTTTATCCACACAATGGTTTAGAAAATATCTATCATGTGATACTGCAATTACAGAACCTTTAAAGTCATTTATTGCCTTTTCAATGGCAATTCTAGATTCCAAGTCCAAATGGTTCGTCGGTTCATCTAAGATCAAACAGTGAGGATTGTTGTACATCATAATAAGTAGTTTGATACGTACTCTTTCACCACCACTTAAAATAGATATTTTTGAATGTATCACATCACCATAGAACTGAAACTTCGATAACACTCTTCTCGTGTCGATATCATTGAGTTTTAGTTCAGAAGAAACGAATTCAAGCATTGTTAAAGCTTCATCTACAAAAGTGACTTCCTGACCTAAATACGCATACTTTATCCAAGATCCCAAGCGTACATGACCTGTATACTCTTTGTCCTTGCCTAACATAATGTTTAAAAGTGTGGTTTTTCCACAGCCATTAGGACCTACTAGAGCAATTTTTTCACCACCGTATATGGTTAAGTTAATTCCTTTAAGAATATGATAATCATCATAATGTTTATGAAGATTTTCAAAGGTCACCACTTCATGACTCACATGAAAATCACCTTTAAAGGATAAGTTAGGACCAGATATATGTTTAAGATTTTCACTCGATTTCAAATGATGCATCATCGCTTCAGCTTTTTCTTCTAACTTCTTCAACTGTTTTTCACGACTCTGTGATTGTTTGATTTTCTTGTATTTACGTAACTTCTCTACCATCAAACGTTCTGCACGAATTTGTTTCTGTAGATTCTTTTGCTCTTTTAAATAAAAATCTTTTAATCTGCTTTTTTGTTCTAAGTAACTGGTGTAGTTACACTTCTTAACGGTTAAATGCCCAGCTTGCAGTTCTCCAATTCTAGTGGTGACACGGTCCAAAAACAATCTATCATGTGATACAAGCAATACCCCTCCTGAGAACTTTCTTAAATAAGATTCCAACCATTCAATGGCTTTGATATCCAAGTGGTTGGTCGGCTCATCCAAAATCAACAGTTCCGGTTCATTTAGAAGCAATCTTGCTAAGGCAACTCTCATTTTTTCACCACCACTTAATTTTTGAAGTGGTAATAATAGTGCACCTTTTCTTAGTCCTAAACCCAATAGTATTTTTTTAATCTTATTTTGTAAGACGTATCCATCCATCAGGTCAAATTCCGCCATATACTTAGAATAACGTTCCATCAAAGCATCATAGTCATCGTAATCATTTTGTTCTAATTTTATTTCTATAGCTCTTAATTTATGCTCCAACTCAAAAAGTTCTTGATAATGAAGGGCATTAAAATTCTCATCATCATAATGCTCTAAAGACTGAGATAAATAACCTATCCTGATCCTTTTGGATTTGAAGACTTCCCCGGTATCAGGCACTTCAACACCCATAATTATTTTTAACAACGTCGATTTACCAGACCCATTTGCACCTATTAAAGCAATTCGGTCCCCGTGTTCAACTTGTAGTGTCACATCAGATAACACGACTTTATTTCTATATTCTTTTCTGACTGATTTTACTGCAACTAAACTCATAACAACTCCCAAAGTGTGTGAATCACTTTTTAATCTATTCACATATACTGATATGACACGTATCGCCATTTATCATTCAAGTGGTCATATAAAAAAATCTCCCAAGCATCGCTTAAGAGATTATCATTTAAAACATCCGCTTTCACAGTCATTTTATCATATTTATTTAAGTTTAGTTTTTACAGAACTATTACGCCTACAATTCTTTAACGACCCATTCAGTTTTTTTAATCACTTCTTCAATCAATTCAATCGATAAATCCGGATTGATTGTTTCTTGACTTCCAATAGCAATAATAGACATAGCCATTGCAGTTTTTATAGTTTCTACAACAGGTAAATCATTGGTATAACCATAACCCAAACCAGCTACAAATGAATCTCCTGCACCAGTTACATTACAAACATTAACATCCCAAGCTGTTACTTTATAAGATTCTTTACCATTGGTAAAGAATATGCCTTCACAGTCTAGACTGATAAATACATTTTCAATGCCTAAATCTAAGAAATATTGTCCAGCAATTACTAAGTCATCATCAGAATTAATTTGTATACCAGATAACACTTCTGCTTCATAACGATTCGGTTTAATCGTATGGAAATGATGAATTAAATGTTTGATACTGATTGCTTTTTCAGCAGAAACAGGATCCAAAACAAATTTTGTATCCCCTTTGTATCTCTTTAAAATATATTCTAAATTTTCAGGACTGTCTGCATCTAAAAATAAATACTCTGAGCCTCTAATAATCTCATCTTTTGAGTTGATAAAATCAAATGATAATTCATCAAGAGCACCCATATCTACAATACCAGATACCATTTCACCCATTTCATTTAAGATGGCCAAATACGTTGGTGTACCTGATTTTTCTAATATCAGGGATTCACTCATATCATATCCAAATAACAGTGAGTGTTCTAACATCGAGCGACCTTTTTCATCATCCCCGATGACAGAGATAAACTTAGTGTTCACATTTACACGGGCTAAGTTTTCTGCTATATTTCGACACACCCCTCCAAATGACATTTTCACTTGACCAGGTGTTGAATTATACGGCCTATACTTTGCAGTACTAAAGCCGAAGATATCAACAACCGAAGCACCAAATACTACTACATACGCATCCTTATTCATGAAACGCCTCCTATACAGAATATAATTTTATCACAGCTAAATTATTTTACAAGGCAAAAAAGAAAAAGACCCTATTTAGGTCTGTATTTTCTATTATTAATTCAATTATAATTGAATCAAGGCTTGAGCAAGAAAAAAAACCATCAAATGATGGTTTAATCTATATCTACAAATTCTTCTTCAGATGATTTAGAAATTTCTTCTACCTCAATGTTTTCAGATACTTCTTCGTTTTCGTAAGCAATCTTTGATTTCTCTTCATAATCTGAATCAACTTTGAACTTATGCATCTCCACTTCAATCATTTCAGCAACTTTGCCAATTTCTCCGGTCATCTGTTGAATCTGATCCATATTGCTGATCTGATTTTCCATCATAGATGATACAGAATCTGCCGCTGCAGATGATTCTTGTGTAACTGCTGCAATATTACCAATTGAATTCACTACAACATCCTTAGAAGAGTTTACTTCATTCAGTTCATTAGTTAACTGTTCAATAAGACCAATGATTCCATTGACACTTTCAATCGTTTTACTAATCGAATATTCAACATTATTTGTCACATCTTTGGTTTGGTCTGCATTACCTCTAGCAACCTGAATATTGTCTGAAACTATTTGAACCTGGTTTTCAATTTCAACTGTGAATTCTTCAATCTGTGATGTTGATTCTGATGTCTGAACTGCAAGTTTTCTGATTTCATCAGCAACTACTGCAAATCCTCTACCCGCTTCACCAGCTCTTGCAGCTTCGATAGAAGCATTCAGTGCCAACAGGTTTGTCTGACTTGCGATATTATTGATAACAACAACAATCTCATCAATTTGATTTGATTTTCTCAGAAGCTCTGCTACGTTGGTTTCCATAACATTTGTGTTTTCTACATTTTCAATCGTCGACTTTTTAAGTGTTTCTACAACTTCAATAGAAGACTCATTGAGTTCTTTTGTACTATTTGAATATTCAAGCACTTGCCCTACGCTATCCATAACTGTATTGATTTTTGAGTTCAAGACCATTAACTCTTCGTTACTCTTCTGAGCCTCTTCAGCTTGATCATTAGCACCCAATGTTAAGTCTTCGATAGATGCATAAACTGTGTTGATAGAATCTACTGAATCATTACTGATTTTAGTCATATTCTCAGATTCAACAAACAGTTCAGAAGACAGACCTTGAAGCCTTAATACTATATTAGTCAAAGCAGATTTCATATTATCAAGTTGCATAGCCATCTTACCTGTTTCATCTTTGGCTTTTTTCAACTTATCTACATTATCATCTTGCTGTAAATCCAGTTCACTGACTTGTCCAAGTGAAACAGTCACCATATGAAGCGGTTTTGCTAGCATAGTCGAAAGGATGATGGCAATGAGTGATGATATAACCACTACTGCTATTAATACGATGATGAAAATTCGATTCATACCATCTCTAGCCTCGAATATCTCATCCAACGGCGGAGCGATACCAACTGTCCAACCATTACTCAGTCTCATGAAACCACTGATTTTCTCCTCACCATTTAATTCATATTCCGCGATGCCGATTTCATCCTTAACCATTGCATCATATAAAGGTTTTACTTCATCACCAATAGATAACATGTTATCTCCGACATCAAATGAGTCATGAACTAAGAAATTATAATTTTCATCCAAAAGATAGGCAAATCCACTAATATAAACTTGCTCATCTTTTATTTGCTTTTCAATCATGCTGTAATCAAATGTCACACCGGTAATACCCACGAATGTAAAGTATCTGTATATCGGCTTGATGTACGAGATCAGAACAATCCCAGCATCTTCATCGAAATATGGTTCTGACCAGATACCTTTGATTTCTGTTGAGTTAGTAACAGCTTCCTTACCAGCAAGTTTTGCCTCATAGAACCAAGCAATATCAGCTGGAGGAGCAGTTTCGTCAGCTACATTAAAAACTTCCATATCCAATGGTACTTTATTTAGTATAGAACCGCTCGGGTCATTCGTTATTGATAATTGATGTTCGTCAATATCAAGTTCCGGATCAATAATAAAGAAAGCCTCATGAACACCTTCTAGATTTTCAGCAACATCTGTAAGAATTCTCTTCAAGTTATTGACTGTTAAGCTTCTGTAAGTGTTCTCAATCTCAAATTTCTTGAGGTCGACTATATTTTCTAAAGTTGATGCAGTATTGTCGACAGTCACTTCCGTACTGGTGAGTGAAGCTTGGATCCTTTGTCCTATATCCTTAGACTGATATTCAAGTCTCGCTCTGGCTTCATCATATATCCCACTGGCTCCTTTATTTGTGATTAACAAACTAGATACCAATACTGATACGATTGCGCAAGCTGTAATTGCAATTAAGATTTTTCCCCTAATACTTCTCATAAGTCCTCCCTATAGTTCTTATTTCTCAAATAATTGTAACATATTGTGAGACATATATACAGTGAACATTATATATATTCTGAATAATAAAAAATCACAATGTACCAAATTCTGCATAAAATATGAATTTTTTTTAACATTTCGTAATTGCTCAATTATTCAAAATGGTAAATAGATTCACCTCGAGGTTTATCTATTTCGACAAACTATTCATGAGCTTATACATATGAACATGCTCTTTAAATTAATAAAGTCATTTTATATTAATAAGGTAATGTTCATTTCATAATTACCGTTTGAAGTGAATCGTACTATATTATAATTGTCTATTTACAAAGGATGCAGAAATATCAGGTCTAAGTTTCAATCCCTCTCATACACTTTAAAGCTTCTCAATTACATATGAATCAATATAAATCTAAGCTCTATTTGATAAAATGATCTAATTAGTTCATTACTTATGATATGATTCACGGTACTAAATTCCAGATCATTTACCATAAAATATGAGAATTATATTACTAATATTTATGAACCTCAATAATACAATAAGTAAGTTCAACATCTACTTTTGATCCAAATTGTAATTAATCAGTATTTCTCTTCGACAAGTTTCAAGATCCTCTCATCCAAATTATTGAGCTTGAGTTCCTTCTGAAAATACTTAATCGCACCAGAAATAATTGAGTTAACATCAACAATGAAAAGTCGCAAAAAGAGTATCACCTTTAAAATGATACTCTTAATTTCAAATGCATATTAAAATGTTTTTAGGAAATCTCCAAACTTATAAATCATTAATATTTGATAAAACTGATTTTCTTAAAATAAGGTGATTACCAGTAGATACGATAATCATTGTAAATACAGAAATAATAACAATCAAACTACCCATTATGCCCAATATATTTAAGGTGTCTAATATATCTACATAACTGTTATAATAATCTAAATTCAAAAATACAAGAAGTGAAAATAGATTCAACGCGACTAGAACAATAAACAATGATGCCATACTGATCATAAACATTTCAGAGGCTAAAACCTTTTGAATGTTGTTTTTACTATAACCAAGGGCTCTGTATAGACCTATTTCATATTTCCTTTCAAATAGCGAAGTATATTGTAATGATAGGAAAGAAACGGTTGCTATCACAATAACTAAATAAAGCGTTACCTTTGAAAGTTTTAATAACGAATCTATATGACTATAAATACCATGAACCATATTACTATATTCTTCATTTACAATTATATTTTCTGTCTGGGTAATCTCATTTACAATCTCGTTGTTTGCTTCAAGATAAAGATTATCTTTATAGATCTTAATCTGATTAGTTTTAACGCTCCCAGGATACTCAAATAAATCAAAGAAACCATCAATATAATATACTTTATGATAATCCTCATATATCTTGGTATCATCAATTAAACCTACAATTTTTATTCTCGGCATACCATATTCTGCAATAATAAATTGTTTCCAGTCTACCAGACCAAATATGTATTCACTAGTTACTTCTCCTGTTAGAAATTGATCATATAATCTTTCACCACCGATATTTAATTCTTTCATGAGAGTCATCACGCCTGTTGCTGTCATTAAGACTTCATCAGAACTTTCCGGAAATCGACCATTAGTAATAATACTTTTTATATAATCATTACCGGTAATATCTTCTACTTTTGTTTCACTTGAAGCTCGTGTGCTTTCATAGTTAGAGGCTGCCAATCCGATTGTAAGATTGTAATTTGGTGTGACGTGTTCAACATGATTTGTTGATTCTATGTTTTGAATCAACTCATCAATACTATCATTCTCAGCTTCAAAGATTATATTATTAATGCCTGAATCTATTGACTCCATATGCATATAGTGTTTAAAGAACTCTCCTTCAAGAATAAAAGCCAATGATGCAACCAGCAATATAAAAGTGGTTAAAAGCAGATATTTAACTGTATATCGAAGCCTGCCAAACAGACTTTTTTTCGAAAGCCAAGATATGTTTTTTCTATATAACCTACTACTATGCTGATCATTTAGATTAATATCATTTAGATTAGAATCATCTTCAACTAGTTTGCCTCTATTTACTGTTATTATACGATCACTATATTCTTCAGCCATCTTACGATTATGAGTGACAAATAAAACCAGTTTGTCTTTTGATAAATCTTTAATAATATCTACTATGTTTTTTCCGGTTTCTTCATCCAGACTGCCTGTCGGTTCATCACAAATGATAATATCAACATCTTTAGCAATCATTCTAGCAATCGCAATTCTTTGACGTTGTCCACCAGATAAATGTTTTGGTCGTTTATGAAAGCACTCTTCTAGTCCCATATCTTTTAATATCTTTTTTGCAGTATCTTTTTTATTTTCAATATGGTCACCCATGCTAACAATTACATTATCAACGGCATTTAAATGTTCAACCAAGTTGAATTGTTGAAAAACATAGCCAACTCTTTCTCTTCTAAATTTCTCAAAGTCTACAACTTCTTGTTCATTGAAGTATATTTTTCCAGAGTCTATTTCATTTAATCCACCAATTATATTCAGTAGTGTTGTTTTTCCATTACCGCTACTTCCTAAAATCGAGACAAATCCAGTGTTTGAAAACTTAACATTTACATCTTTCAATACAGTTTGCATTTTGTCTTTTCTTATTTGATATTTTTTAGTGATATTTACAAGTTCGAGCAACGAAATCACCTCATTTGTGTTTAATTAAGTTTATAATGTCTATTTTTTTAAACTCTTGATTAATAGATGTTATGATGATTGAAACTATTATAAAAACAACTAGAATCATAGCGATAGGATCTAAATAAGCAACATTATTAAATCCAAATTTATCAGTTGGATCTAAAGCATTTACAATGTAACTATTCATTATAAGCTTTATAAGAAGCCACGTAATGAGCGAAAATGTAATCGTATACAAGGCAATAATAAGTCCTTCAATGGTGAACATAGTTTTTATGTTTTTTGATGAATATCCCAAAGACTTGTAAATACCGATATTTCTTTTGTTACGAACAATATTGGATTGAATGCCGTTGTAAATTGATAAGGCTCCAAAAACCAACAGGATGAGACATCCGGCTACTAGAGTCACTTTATAACCATGTAACGTCTCTTGATAATCACTACGTTCATTCGTAATGTTATCTCTACCATAAACCTGAAAACCATGAAGAAGGAATCCATCAAACACTTCATTCCGTAAGTCGAAATTTTCTTCTTCTATGAAAACATTAAAATACCTAAATTTCAAGTCAGAATATCCTAGATAAACTTTATCAACATAATCAAGAAATTCAGTTTCTAACATGTAAACATTTGAGTTAGTCCTAATTGTCTTTAAGTCACCCTGATACTCAAATGACACTTCGCTATTGTCTTCGTATTTATAATCATCAATTAATCCCACAACTTCTAAGTCGTTGTCATATAAGCGATCCGGATTATAACGGTATACATTCTTATATGATACATCAAGTTTTTTTAGTTCTCCAAGAATTTCTTCATCGGATAATTGTAACAATTTAGCATGCCTCTTAGCCAACTCAGTATCATCTTCTATAGTTTCGGAATAATAATCAAATAGACTTTGAAGTGCAGATCCCTTACTATACAAAACTTCATTATTGTTTTGAGGATATCTACCAACAATTATGTCACTTTGTAATGTGTCTTTTAATTCAGGTTGAATATTACGCAAATATTTTGTATAGCTGGTATCGCTTGAGCTAAAGGTCGTATTCATTCCTAAAGCTGTCATAAATCCAATGATTTGAGCTTCATTATCAGCGTTATAACCATCAATAAATGTTGCAAATCCATCTAAAGTAAACCGAGACGTCTTTACATCAATTTTATCAACTTTGTATTTATCTATATAATACTTGTCCACTTCGCTCTCGATGCCTTTGATTATTCCAGTACCAAATAAAAACAAAGCAGCAATAATAATGATTAAATATGACGAATTAAACAAACTGAACTTTCTTGACAGTATATTGAATTCAAATCTCTTATTAAAGGTCCTATTTGTAATGGATTTTCTTTGTGAAACTTTTTTTACATCTGTCACCCGCTTAATCTGATAGTCAATTCCACTATCATCGAATTTAAGTATTATGTCAGCGTAATTTTGAGCAATATCCTCATCATGAGTAACAAATATGACGGTTTTATCCCTAAAGACATCCATGATTAGATCCATTATGTCTTTTTTTGTTTCATCATCTAAGCTACCTGTTGGTTCGTCACAAAGTAAAATATCAGTTTCTCTTGCTAAAGCTCTTGCAATTGCAACCCTTTGTCTTTCTCCACCAGATAACTGATGCGGCTTTTTATCTATATGATCAAAAAGACCGACACACCTCAATAACTCAATTGCTTTCTCTTCTTTATTATGAACATCATTTGTCAGACTGACAGTAATATTTTTGATAAGATTCAAGTGATTTATTAAATTGACATCTTGGAAAATAAAACTGACATTTTCTCTTCTGAATTTGTCAAAATCTTTAATTGGATGTCCTTTAAAAAATAACTCCCCTTCAAATTCTAAATCAATCCCTCCAATTAGATTCAGAAGTGTCGTTTTACCGCTACCACTTTCGCCTAATATGGAAGTTTTTGATCCTTCTTTAAATATATGTGATACGTCATCTAATATTGCTTGTGATTGATTATTATGATTGTAAGCTTTAGAAATGTTTTTTAATTCAATCATACCCTTATCCCTCGTCTAATTTTTTTGAGTAACTTTGAAAATTCATGATAATTTCAATTAGAAAAAAATGTATTCCATTTACAATTTTATAATGAATTTTACATAAAGTCATTATAAAGTTTCAAAATGATTTAAAACGACACATGTAAGCTTTTTCAGATAACACACTTAATAATACTTATAGCATTCTTTTTCTTTTCCTCAGTTACAGTTTGTAAACTTTCGAGTCGCATTGGTGCATTTTACCGTCATTTATCCTTTTGAAATGATTTGCCCTCTAAGATTAATCTTTATAAAAAATCAATTGTTTTTCATCTCTAATTGGAACAATACCTTATATCCTATACCAATATATTTCAAAATTTACACTGGTATGAATACGAAGAAATAACACCAATATGTAAATAAGTCTTTCTTAAACTTCACAGATAACTATACATGTAGTATTGGATACAAAAGAACCAGTAAGACTTTAAGATCTTACTGGCTCTTGAGAGGTTTATCTTAATCCAAAATTTTGAAGTAATCACTTATTTCATCAAACCCCTTTTTCAATCGAGTTTGATAATCTGGTAAAATCCATTTATCCATTCTCAGTTGAATGGAATTTCACCTTCATCCATCATAATCTTTATATCTAGTTCATTGCTGATTGTTGTATTTATTTGATATCTCTCTGTCGGCACAAAAACTTTTTCATCGTACAAAACCCCATTTGAAGTTGGATCGGCTATTCCAAGTAGACCATATGGAAGTCTTATTTTCATACGATTTCCATCGACTTCAATATGACTCAAATTATCCTTTAGAGATCCGATTAAAAGTTTGCTTAAATTAACGAATTTACCGGCAGTAAAGATGCTATCTTTACTTGTATTATCATCATTTATAAGCATAATTAACTCTTCATAGTTATCATAACTCTCAGTATAGGATTCATTTTGACCCGTCTCTATCTCTTCAACTTCTGTATCAGTAAGAAAATCTACACTATTGAACTCTGATTCTTTAGACTCAACTGCCAATATACCATAATTCTGTTCGGGATCCATAGCATTATGCCAATATCCACCCCTATATAAATCTACTGTACCAATTTTGAAGCATAACCAGCATATCATAAGCATTCAACTAATTGCATGACGAAAAGTTACATCAAAATCGAACATATAAAAAGGAAGTCCAGGAAACTTTGGACTTCCAATATTATATCAATGACCTCTGAGTATTGTATTGATAAGCTTTTCAGATGTTGGCCAACCACACAATGTCTTGTCACTGTAGACTTTGAAAGCTTCAGATCCATATTTGTAAGTTGCCATAGGATGTTTCAAACATCTGAACAATGTCAAATAAGTTTGATTGTATATTGCCAGTGATAACACCAAAGCCCCAAACAATATCTGCGTCACAAACTCTGCCGAAAATACGAAATGTGAAACGGCAATAGCTAGAATTTGGACAACACTCAATATGATCACGGGTCTTAACTCTAGTATCAACACCTCTCGTAGATTAAACGTGCTTGCACTCCAGAAAAACAGATTCACTGTAAATGATTTACCTTCTATATCCTTGTCCATCATCTTGGCAGTTCTAATGTACAGATACTGTCTGATGTACCTTAAAACAAACACAATGATCATGCACTCATATACAAATAGAACACCACCTGCATTCAGCGACTTAATCCGACCCCAAAAAAGTATGAAAAACAATGCATAGGCAAAGAACCAAGACCATACTTTATATGATTTCCTAATAATGTACTCTTCCATTAGTTTCATGACTACCTCCTTGATCTATTCGTTCTATATATACCCCTAATCCGCTATGCAACACAGTTGCATGAGTTTAATTTAAAGATATTTAATGCAAAAAAATTGCACGATTCTTCCAGTATAATCACTACATGTCAGGTAATGCAAAACAAGAACTCCCAGATAAAATCCAGGAGTTCCAGACAACACAGATAATTTCATCGTCAATTATCTCATAGAAATCAATGTGTCACTAATTACTTCTTAATCACTTTAAATAGAGTGATTCATTAATATCAGAGTGGTAATATGGCACAGTCATTATAAATGTTGTGCCTTCATTTTCACTTATATTCTTTTGAATCATATAGAAATGTGTTATTTGCCTCATAATAAAAACACTTATTGAACCTCTCATGATTAAAATCACAAGATTCCTAGGTAGAAAAGCCTAACGGCTTTTAATGGACTAGGCTATCCCGGTGGTTCCCACCGTTTTTTCTTTACTTACGCAATTTGTTTTAAGCCTTCTTTTAATATGTTTTTACTCGCATTGTAATCTCGATTATGTTTAAACCCACATTCAGGACATACCCAAGTTCTTATGCTTAGGTCTTTCACGTGTTTATTTTGTACGTCACAATTACTACAGATCTGACTACTTGGATAATATTGGTCAACAATTATTAATTGCTTCTTTGACGATGACATTTTATACGTTAATAGTAGTTTAAAGGTATTGTAACTTGCATCACTTATACTCATCGCAAGTCTATTGGTTTTTAACATCTCTTTTGGTTTTAAGTCTTCTATGCAAATAATATCATTCTGCTGACTTAATTCCTTTTGAAGTTTTTTTAGTTTTTTAATATTTCTTGAATAATACTTTGGATTCGGTACCGTTTCACCATCGCTTTTTGTGGCAAATACTGTTATACCAAGATCAATGCCAATAGCTTTATTGGTTGATTTCACATTCTTCTCTAAGATATCTGTACAACATAAAGAAACATAATATTTACCATCAGGTTCTTTGGAAAGAGTCGCAT
>Ga0209379_10001888_pt1 | contig 13165 bp, 6 predicted proteins | sample tdDd001_FD_187124 | JGI IMG/M metagenome (GOLD analysis project Ga0209379, IMG submission 187124) | Marine sediment microbial communities from the Atlantic coast under amendment with organic carbon and nitrate - tdDd00.1 (SPAdes)... | ecosystem: Environmental > Aquatic > Marine > Coastal >...
TCGAGAAATCTCAGGGGTGGTTACCTCAGCTGAAGATGGGCTGTCGATCCCCGGAGTTTCCGTTATTATTAAAGGTACAACCATCGGTACCACAACTGACTTCGATGGAAAATACGCGTTAAATGTTCCAGAAGGTGAAAATACACTTGTGTTTTCATTTGTTGGTATGACAACGCAAGAACTTCCTATTACAGGTACTACAATGAATGTTATAATGGAATCTGAATCTATTGGTGTAGATGAGGTTATGGTTGTAGCTTTTGGTACTGCAAAAAAGGAATCTTTTACTGGTTCTGCTGGTGTAGTTGGTGCTGAGAAATTAGCAGAAAGAACATTGACTTCAGTTACGCAAGCATTTGAAGGTTCTACTACTGGTGTTCAGGTTGCTGCAGCATCAGGTCAGCCAGGTGAGGCTCCAGCAATTCGTATTCGTGGTTTTGGTACCTTAAACGGTAATGCAGAGCCATTGTATGTTGTTGATGGTGCTCAGTTTGATGGTTCATTAGCTGATATTTCTCCTGATGATATTCAATCTTTAACAATTTTAAAAGATGCTTCTTCTACCGCATTGTACGGTGCTCGTGCAGCTAATGGTGTTGTAATGATTACCACTAAGCGAGGAAAAAAATCAGGTGGAAAAGTAAAAATTGACTTTAAAGCAGTTGGTGGTATTGTTTCAAAAGCTATCCCATATTACGAAACTGTTGGAGCTAAGGATTACTATGAATTAATGTTCCAGTCATACAAAAACTCTTTAGTTTATGGTGATGGACAAGCTGAAGGTGTAGCAGCAGAAACTGCAGCAAAAGACATCTTTAATAAGCTTAAGTATAATCCTTTTAATGTAGCAAATGACAATATCGTTGGTACTGATGGAAAAATTAATCCTAATGCTGAGGTTATTGCAAAAAGTTTAGACTGGTATGATCCTTTGGAGCAAACTGGTTACAGACAAAACTATAACCTTTCTGCTTCAGGTGGTGGTGATAAGCATGATTTCTTTGTTTCTCTTGGATACCTTGATGAAGAAGGATATATGATTAACTCTGATTACGAACGTTTAAATGCTCGTATGAACTTTAATGCTAATCCTAAAAAATGGTTGAAGTTAGGTACTAATTTGTCTGCTTCTATGAGTAGTCAAGGACAAGCTTATACTTCAGATAGTAATACAGGATATGCAAATCCATTTAACTTCGCTCGTTTTATGGGACCAATTTACCCTGTGTATATTGTTGATCCAACAACAGGAGAATATATTCTTGATGCAGAAGGTAAAAAGCAATATGATTTAGGTGGTGGTTATACCGAATATGGTATTAATGCACGTCCAGCAGATGCAAATAATGGTCGTCATATCGTAGCTGAGCAGAATTACAATTATAACAAGACAAAGAGAAACAATATTTCGAATAGATCTTACGCTGAATTCACAATTATGGAAGGTCTTAAGGTTTCTACTAACGTAGGTCTTGATATTCAGAATTATAATGCGAAAGAATTTGAGAATGAGATTGTAGGTGATGGTGCTCCAACTGGTCGTTATAGCGAAGATCGTTATACTAGAACAAGTGTTAACTGGAATCAATTGATCAACTATAATACATCAATTGGTGAAGATCACAACATTGAAGTATTATTAGGACATGAGTCATTCAGCAGAGAGTATTCTCTTATGAGTGGTATGAAATCTCAATTAATCGTTAAGGGAATTAACGAGTTTGATAACTTCGTTACTCCTTCTTCTTTGTCAGGTTATACTACAGATAAGAAAACAGAAGGATATTTCGCTAGATTGAAATATAATTTCCAGCACAAATATTATATCGAAGGATCTTATCGTAGAGATGGTTCATCAGTATTTGCAGATGACGTTCGATGGGGTGGTTTCTACTCAGTAGGTGCTACTTGGAGAATGGATCAGGAAAACTTCATTCAAGGTATTGAGTGGATCGATCAGTTAAAAGTTCGTGCTTCTTATGGTCAGGTTGGTAATGATAACCTTGGATCAGCAACTTCTGATTTATACGCATACCAAGCTCTTTATGAGCCATTCCCAAATGCAAGTACTCCAGGTCTACGTTGGAAAACAACTGGAAATACTGATTTGACTTGGGAGTCTAACAACTCTTTTGATGCAGCTGTTGAATTTTCATTATTTAACGGTAAACTACACGGTGCTGTTGAATACTACAAAAAGACTTCTGAAGACTTATTGTATGATATGCCTCTTGCTCCAAGTATGGGATTATCATCTCAGCCAAGAAATATTGCAACTTTATTTAATGAAGGTTTCGAAATTTCTTTAGGTAGTACTCTTGTTCAAAATGATGATTTCAGATGGGATATCCAAGTTCAGGCTTCTACCATTAAGAATGAAATTACCGACATTCCAACACCATTCGTTAATGGATCTAAAAGATGGGCTAAAGGACACTCTGTATACGATTATTACTTGTATGATTTCCATAGTGTAGATCCAACTACAGGTGCTACTTTATACCAGGTTTGGGAAAAAGATGCAGATGGTTTAGGAACACATAAAGCATATAATGAAGATGGTTCTGCTAAATTATCAGAGAATTACTTAGATTCAGAAAAAGGTTATACTGGTGATTCTTCTATTCCTGATTTATTCGGTTCTGTTTCAAATACTTTAAAATATAAGGACTTTCAGTTGAGTTTCATGTTTACTTATGGTATTGGTGGTAAAGTATTAGACTACTCTTACGCTGCTCTAATGGGTGAAGGTAATTATGGTTCAGCTATTCACGTAGATCAGAAAAAAGGTTGGAGAAAAGATGGTGATATTACAAATATTCCAAGAATGGAAAATGGTAACACTCACCTTGCTACATCTATGTCTGACAGATGGTTAACTGATGCTACTTATTTGTCATTAAAGAATGTGAATTTGAGCTATACTTTCAACCAAAAAGCAATTAAAGATTTTGGAATTAATTCATTGAAAGTGTACGCTTCAGGTGAAAACCTATTCATCCTAACTGAAAGAAAAGGTATGAATCCTCAGCAAAGTTTTGCTGGTACAACAAGTAATGTATATCTACCATCACGTGTAGTTTCATTCGGTGTTAACGTATCATTCTAATCTTGTTTGACGAATAAAATTGAAAATAGAATTATGAAAAAATATATTAATAAATTATTGTTAGCAGTAATGGTTATTGGCTCGGTAAGCTGTTCAGACAGTTTCCTTGAGACTTATCCAACTGATAGTGTATCTCCTGAAGATGCTTTGTCAACACCAGAAAATATGATGGTGGCATTGAATGGTGTGCACAGAGAAATGTATTCTCAATCGCCATTAGATGGTTATGAGCCAGGTTATGCTGGGGAATCATATATTTTACCTTTAATGGAATTAAATGCTGGAGATATGCTGTTTTCAGCTGATGGTAACGGATGGTTTTTGAATCATGTTAAATGGAATAGACATACAAACCCTAATTCATCTGATCCAAAATTTATTTGGATGCAATACTACCACATTATTGGTAGTGTAAATGCTATCATTAATGGTTCTGAGGGTATGGTAGAGTCTGATTTATTGAATAATGTTTTGGGTCAAGCTTATGCATACAGAGCATTTTGTCACCATCGTTTGGTTTCAATATATGCTAAGAATCCTGCTTATGGAAATCCATCTACTGATGATGGGGTACCTATCATGTTAAAAACGGAAGCTCCTTACGAAGGACAGGAAAGAGCTACAGTTGAAGCAGTTTATGCACAATGTGAGTCGGACATTCAAAAGGCAATTGTTTATTTGGCTGATGATGCTAGTGTAAGCTCTAATGCAGATAACAAATCAAATATCGATTTAAATATCGCTAATGGTATTGCTGCTCGTATTGCACTTACAAAAGGAGACTGGGCAAATGCTGCAACTTATGCAAATGCTGCTCGTCAGGGATATGATTTAATGTCTGAAAAAGATTTTAAATCAGGATTTAATTCTTGTACAAACCCTGAATACATGTGGGGCGCTCAAATTATTGATGACCAAACGAACTGGTACATGTCTTGGTTCTATTATATTGGTACAAATAATAATGGTTCTCAAAATAGAGGTAATCCTAAGAAGATCAATATCAATCTTTATAGCCAAATTGATGCAAATGACTTCCGTCAGGATATGTGGCTTGAAAAAGCTCCAAATGTACATTCAGGATGGGAATCAGACGATAATTACGATAACTCTGATGACTTTTGGGCAGCTTGGGAAGATATTATTGAAACATATGATATGACCAAAAGCTTTTATACTCACCCATATATGGCAGTTAAATTTTTGAATGCTGATGGTGGTACAATTAATCCTGATGATGTTTTGTATATGAGAGCATCTGAAATGTATTTGATCGAAGCTGAAGCTTTAGCTCGCCAAGGTGGTAAGGATGCTGCTGCAACAACTGTTATTTCTGAATTAGGAAATGCTAGATTGCGTGAAGGTGCACCTGCTTATAATGTAGCGGCTAGAGGTTTAAGTTTACTAGAAGAGATCAAAGTAATGCGTAGAATCGAACTTTGGGGTGAAGGTCACCGTTGGTTAGATCTTTTACGTTACGATGAAGCTTTAGATCTTACAGGTAGTGGTGCTGAGCCTACTCGTTACCAAAAAGGATTTAGTCAACCTAAACCTTCTGTAAAGAATGAAAATTGGTTGTATCAAATTCCAATTGATGAGGTGAATGCAAATCCAAAAATGAATCCAAATCCAACTGCTTCTTTGTAGTTTTGATTTTTAAGTAATACTAAGAGGTTATCGAAAGATAACCTCTTTTTTTATGCAATTTTATTTACTTGTTATAGTTGATTCTAATTTTTAATATTTCTGAAGAATTCCGATATAACCGTATATTGGGTTGGGATTGACTTTCTGTATTCCTTAGCAGAGCTTATTCAGACTTAATCAATTAAAAATCAATGCGAATTGTATACATAAGTTTGGTGTAACTTTTTATTATACAAACGTTTGCAAAAAGTCAGTAAAATTTCTTTTCTTTTCTTGTCTAAAATTGGGGAAACGCTACCTTTATCCATGTTAAACAACATGATAGACATACCTAGTTGTTTAACAAATTCAACAGCAATAAACTAATAAAACAGAAGAATTTAATCTAAGATTAAATCAAACAGTCATGAGTCAAAAGACAAAAGTCATTGAAAAGGAAGAAGTTGTAATTCGATTTTCTGGAGATTCCGGAGATGGTATGCAGCTAACAGGAACCCAATTTTCTGATACTTCCGCATTATTCGGAAATGATGTAGCAACCTTTCCTGATTATCCTGCGGAGATTAGAGCTCCACAAGGTACAGTAGGTGGTGTTTCGGGATTCCAATTGCATTTTGGTCACAGCGAGGTGAATACACCAGGTGATTTTGCCGATGTTTTGGTAGCAATGAACCCAGCAGCACTTAAAGCAAATTTAAGATGGGTAAAACCAAGTGGAACTATTATTGTAAACGAAGATAGTTTTACAGAGAGGAATCTTGAAAAAGCAGGTTATGATTCGGATCCTTTGCAGGATGATATGCTTGCGGATTACAATCTAATTAAAGCTAAGGTTACTACTCTAACAAAAGAATGTTTAAAGGATTCAGGACTGGATCAAAAAAGTATCATCCGAAGCAAGAACATGTTTACTTTAGGAATGGTATACTGGATGTTTGATCGTCCATTAGATCATACTGAAGAGTTTATAGGTAGTAAGTTTAAGAAGTATCCTTTAGTTGTAGATGCTAATAAAAAAGTTTTACGAGCAGGATACAATTTTGCTAAAACAATTGAGGCTTTAGCGTATAATTTTAGCGTTGCTCCTGCGAAAATTAAAAAGGGTACTTATAGAAATATTACAGGTAATAAGGCAACTGCCTGGGGATTGATTGCAGCTGCGGAGAAAGCAGGATTGGAATTGTTTTGTGGATCTTATCCTATTACACCTGCAACTGAAATTCTTCAGGAGTTAGCCGCTAGAAAAGATTTGGGTGTAAAGACATTCCAGGCGGAAGACGAAATTGCTGGTATTTGTACTGCAATTGGTGCTAGTTTTGCCGGAAATTTTGCAGTTACAACTACATCAGGACCAGGTTTAGCATTAAAAACTGAAGCGGCTGGTTTGGCTGTTATGACAGAGTTGCCATTGGTTATTGTAAATGTTCAGCGTGGTGGACCATCAACAGGTTTACCAACCAAAACAGAACAGTCAGATTTGATGCAGGCAATTCACGGAAGAAGTGGTGAGTGTCCAATGCCTGTTATTGCGGCAAGCACACCTTCGAATTGTTTCGAATATGCCTACCGAGCAAGTAAGATTGCTTTGGAACACATGACTCCTGTAATCTTGCTTACCGATGGATTTTTAGCAAATGGAGCTGAGCCTTGGCGAATTCCTAAAATGGCAGATTTATCGGATATTACTGTACCTATAGCAAAAGAAGGCGAAGATTATCTGCCATATGCAAGAGATGAAGAGAAACTTGCAAGAAAGTGGGCTGTGCCTGGGACCAAAGGATTAGAACACAGAATTGGTGGACTAGAGAAAATGGATGTAGTTGGTACAGTTTCTTATGTGCCAGAGAATCATCAGGTAATGACAGATATTAGATCGGAAAGAATTCGACGTGTAGCCAATTTTATTCCAGATTTACCAGTAAAAGGTGAAGAAAATGCGGATGTATTGGTTGTGGGATGGGGAGGAACCTATGGTCACCTAACTACTGCAGTAAGAGAATTAATTGCAGAAGGTAAAAGCATCGCACTTGCACATTTTCATTATATTTTCCCATTGCCAAAGAATACCGAAGAGGTATTAAGTAGATATAAAAAAGTTATTGTTTGTGAATTGAATGATGGACAATTTGCCGAATATTTACGTAGCAGTTTCCAGGATATTAAATTTCACCAATACAATAAATTACAAGGATTACCATTTACAGTTTTGGAATTAAAGAAGAAGTTTAACGAATTATTGGAGGAGAAATAATCATGGCAGATTCATTATTAAAGCAAGCAGCTCCTGAAAAATTGACTCCAAAAGATTTTAAGAGTGATCAGGAAGTAAGATGGTGTCCCGGATGTGGAGACCATGGTGTTCTGAATTCAGTGCAGAAAGCAATGGCAGCTTTGGAAATTCCAAAGGAGAAATTTGCCGTTATTTCTGGAATTGGTTGTTCATCTCGTTTTCCATATTATATGGATACCTACGGATTTCATTCAATTCATGGTAGAGCCGCAGCTATTGCATCTGGTGTAAAATCAGCTAATCCTGATCTTGAAATTCTTCAGGTTTCTGGGGATGGAGATGCACTTGCAATTGGAGGTAATCACTTTATTCATGCTGTTCGCAGAAATATCGATATGACTATTCTTCTTTTCAATAACGAGATTTATGGTCTTACAAAGGGACAGTATTCACCAACCTCTAAGCAGGGAATGGTAACTAAAACATCTCCTTTTGGTACTATTGAGCAGCCTTTTCATCCAGCAGAACTTGCCTTGGGTGCACAGTCTAAATTTTATGCCAGATCAATTGATACCAATATCAAATTGACAACTGAAGTACTATTAGATGCATCAAAACATAGAGGAACTTCAATTGTAGAGGTATTGCAAAATTGTGTTATCTATAACGATGGAGCACATGCTCAGATTACAGATAGAAATACTAAAGATGAATTTCAGTTGACCTTACGTCATGGAGAACGAATGATTTTTGGTAAAGAGCGTAATAAAGGTCTTGTAATGGGAGGAAATGGTAAGTTGGTTGTTGTAACAATTGGCGAACATGGAATTGGTGAACAGGATATTTTAATTCATGATGCTCACAATCCAGATCCACATATGCACTGGTTGTTGTCTAATATGACAGCTCCGGAATATCCGGTAGCACTTGGTGTTATTCGAGATGTTGCTGCTCTTTCTTATGAAGAAAAAATGGTTCAGCAAATAAAGGATATTAAAGCACAAGCATCTATTAAGTGTATGGATGACTTGCTTAATAGCGGTGATACCTGGAAAGTAGAATAAGATTTTATTTTATAGATATTATAGTAAAGAGGAAACCATGAGTTTCCTCTTTGTTTTTTATGGATTTTTTTACCTATTTTCGGCAACCTTTTTTTAAGATAAAAATTATTCTAAAATAGTAAATATTAATATTGTTCAGGCGAAATAATGTGTCTTAAAAACAGATTGTAAACCACAATATTATTAGTATTTTGTAAGGATAATTATACTAGGAAACAAACACATTCAAAATATAAACAACACCTAATATGGAAGAGATTTCGATTTCTAAAATTTACAAAAGGAAGAAGAACGATCGGGATATATTTCAGGAATTGATGCCTTATAAAGTAAAGGAAATTCTTTTGATAGCAACCTATTACGACGCTTATACCATTGTGCGAGAAGGACAATTTTCGGATAAAATTGTGGGAGAATATCTACAGTTAAATTTGTATGCCGCACCACGATTTACGAGTGTTGCCACAAACGAAGAAGCTTTGGAAGCACTTGAAGATCGTCATTATGATATGGTGATTTTAATGGCTGGTTTGGATAAACAATCTCCTTTGGAACTAAGTCAACAAATTAAAACTGTAAATTCAGAAATTCCAGTATTGGTTTTAGTGAATAACAATAGCGATTTGGCTTATTTCGATCGCGCTGCTGATAAAATAAAGAACAATATCGATCGTGTTTTTGTTTGGAATGGTTCAACCAAGATATTCATGGCCATGACCAAGTATATCGAGGATAAAATGAATTTAGAAACAGATACCAAAAGTGGTGATGTTCGTGTGATTTTGCTTGCTGAGGATTCAGTAAAATACTATTCCAGATATCTTCCATTACTGTATACCTCGGTAATGACACAAACACAAAAAGTGATATCCGATGAAGGAGATATTGATGAGCTTCATAAAATTCTGAAAATGCGTGCCCGACCAAAAGTTATTTTGGTGAGTACTTTTGAAGATGCAGTGGATGTTGTTGATAAATATCTGGATAATTTGTTGTGTGTAATTTCTGATGTACGTTTTGCTAGAAATGGTAAACTGGATGATGATTCAGGTGTAGATTTAATAAAATATGTGCAGGCTAAAAACATGAAAATTCCATGTTTAATGCAATCGCATGATACAGATAATGCTATAAGAGCTATGCAGGTTGATGCTGATTTTATTAATAAAAACAGTGATACTTTAGCTTTAGATATTTACAATTTCATTTATACCAAATTAGGATTTGGTGATTTCGTATTTCGCAATCAAAGCGGAACTCGTGTAGCAGTTGCTAAATCAATGGAAGAGTTCGAGGAGAAATTAAAATACATTCCAGATGAATCTCTCCTGTTTCATTCCAAACGAAATGGTATTTCCACATGGCTTATGGCTCGTGGAGAAATTAATGTAGCCAAGAAATTACGACGTTATCAAATCGAAGATTTTAAATCTGTAAAGGACCTTAGGAAATTCTGTTTAGATGTATTTGAGGCTTCACGAATCAAACAATTGCGAGGTAGAATTATCCGATTTAGACCGAATATTGTAAATTCAAATCACTATATCGTCCGATTGGGACGAGGATCGCTTGGAGGAAAAGGTAGAGGATTGGCTTTCTTAAGTAACTTTATCGAAAACATTTATTTTAAGCGATTAATAAAAGACATCAATATATCTATTCCTCAAACCGCAATAATTGGTGTTGATGAGTATGATAATTTTATTGAGAAGAACAATCTTTACGATCAGATTTATCTTGATAAAAATTACAAGAAGGTAAAGGACTTGTTCCTAAAAGGTGATATTCCAGAGAAGTTGGGTAAAAAGTTGCGACAGTATTTGGAAGAAATGCACAAGCCTATTGCTGTTCGTTCTTCTGGTTTGTTTGAGGATTCATTAATGCAGCCGTTTGCTGGAGTGTATGCAACCTATTTATTACCAAATAACGACTCTGATATTGAAGTTAGATACAATCAGTTGATTACCGCAATTAAATTGATTTACGCATCTATTTTTACTCCTGAAGCACAATCTTATTTTAGCGCCGTTGATTACAAGATTGAAGAGGAGAAAATGGCTGTAATTATTCAGGAGGTAGTTGGTCAGGAATACAATGGCAAATATTATCCAAATATTAGTGGCGTAGCTCAATCATACAATTACTATCCATTCTCTTATATGAAACCGGAAGATGGTTTTGCAGTTGTTGCAATTGGTTTAGGAAAATATGTTGTAGGAGGAGAGAAAACCCACCGTTTTTGCCCGGAGCATCCAAAATTACAATTGGCATCAATTGAGGATCAGATGAAAGATTCCCAGAAGTATTTTTATGCTATTGATATGCAAAAAGAGGATATCGATTTGATAAAAGATGGTGAAGATGCTGTTACCATTAAGTATCAATTATCAGAAGCAGAAAAAGATGGAAATCTATTGCATTGTGCATCGGTTTACGATTTTCAAAATGATCGCTTAGAGCCAGATTTATCTTTACGAGGTCCTCGTGTTGTTGATTTTGCGAATATTTTAAAATACAATCAGGTGCCTATTGCTCACGCACTTAGTGTGATGTTGAATATCTTTAAGCAAGCAATGGGAGCGCCGGTTGAAATCGAATTTGCTGTTGATCTTACTAAAGGAAAGGATCACAATCCAACTTTCCACTTGTTACAGATTAAACCATTGATCCGTCAGGAAATGAGTGTTGATATTGATCTGTCGAAAGTAGAGCGCAATAAGTTGGTAATGTTAGCCAACAAAGGAATGGGGAATGGAAAAGTAGATCATATCCGCGATGTAATTTATATGGATTTCGATAAGTTCGACAGAATCAAAACTGAAGAAATGGCAGAGGAGATGGCTGTGTTGAATCAAAAAATGAAAGAACAAGATCGACAGTACGTTCTTTTTGGACCAGGTCGTTGGGGAACCAGAGATAAATTTACAGGAATTCCGGTACTATGGTCGCAAATATCTAATGCTAAAGTAATCGTGGAGCAAGGTTTAGAAGATTTTCCTTTGGATGCTTCCTTAGGATCTCATTTCTTTCATAATGTAACTTCGATGAATGTTGGCTATTTCTCTATTAAGAACAATTCAGAGCAGAATTTTGTGAATATGGAGTTATTGGAGAAGCAGGAGAAGATAGAACAAATGCATTACTTTAAGCACGTTCGTTTTAAAGAACCATTAGAGATTCTGATGGATGGAAAGAAACAAACTAGTGTAATTAGTTATAAATAAATGAAAGGAGGCGGTAAGCCTCCTTTTTTATTGCATAAAAAAAGCTGTTCATGTGAACAGCTTTTTAATATCTTAATGTAAGTTTTTATCCTTGATAAGAATCTACACCAGCGGTTTCCATTTTACGGTCTACTTTCTTTACTAAACCTTGGATTACTTTTCCTGGACCAACTTCGGTAAACGAAGAAGCACCATCAGCAATCATGTTCACCATTGTTTGAGTAAAACGAACAGGAGCAGTTAACTGCGCAACCAAATTCTTTTTAATCTCAGAAGGATTGGTAACTGGTTTTGCATTTACATTTTGGTAAACGGCACAAGTAGGAGTTGCAAAAGTTGTATTTTCGATAGCTTCTTCTAACTCAACACGAGCAGGTTCCATTAAAGGAGAGTGGAATGCACCACCAACTTTTAAAGGTAATGCTCTTTTAGCACCAGCTTCTTTTAATTTTTCGCAAGCAACTTCGATACCTTTCATGCTACCAGAAATTACCAACTGACCTGGGCAGTTAAAGTTGGCAGGAACAACGATCTCGTCGATTTCAGCACAAACTTTCTCAACAGTTTCATCATCTAAACCGATGATAGCTGCCATAGTTGAAGGTTCAACTTCACAAGCTTTTTGCATTGCCATAGCACGCTGAGAAACCAATTTAAGACCATCTTCGAAAGATAGAGCTCCATTAGCAACCAATGCAGAAAATTCACCTAAAGAGTGACCAGCAACCATTTCAGGTTTGAAATCATCACCTAAAGTTTTAGCAAGAATAACAGAGTGCAAGAAAATTGCAGGCTGAGTTACTTTTGTTTGTCTTAGATCTTCGTCAGTTCCTGCAAACATTAAATCTGTAATGCGGAAACCTAGAATCTCATTCGCTTTTTCGAAAAGTTCCTTAGCAAGTTCCGAATTTTCGTATAGGTCTTTTCCCATACCAACAAATTGGGCACCTTGTCCCGGAAATACATATGCTTTCATATTCATTCTCAATTAAAATGTTTAATCCGCTATACGGATCAATCATCATGGTAAGTTTTGAATTATTCGGGCACAAAGATATCTAATCCGTTCGCAATGTGCAATTTTAGTTTGCTTTCTGCCAACGGATTAATGTCGAAGTACCCTAAGTATTATTTATTTTAGATTGTCTTCGTAGATATTAGTCGTATAAACTCTTCACGAGTAGCTACCTTTTCGAATGCTCCTGTAAAGTCAGATGTTGTGGTAGTTGAATTTTGTTTTTGAACGCCACGCATAGACATACACATGTGTTGAGCTTCGATTACAACTGCAACTCCTAGTGGATTTAAAGTATCCTGAATGCAGTCCTTAATTTGTGTAGTTAATCTTTCCTGAACTTGTAAACGACGCGCAAAAGCATCAACAACGCGAGCAATTTTGCTTAATCCGGTAATGTGACCATTTGGAATATAGGCAACATGAGCTCTTCCAACAAAAGGTAACATGTGATGCTCACACATCGAATAAACTTCGATATCTTTCACAATCACCATTTGTTTGTAATCTTCCTTAAACATTGCCGAGCGTAAAATATCTTCCGGCTTTATATGATATCCCTGAGTTAAAAATTGCATTGCTTTAGCAACACGCAAAGGAGTTTTTTCCAGACCTTCACGTTCCGCGTCTTCACCAAGTAATTCCAATACTTTTTTATAGTGATACATCAGTTCTTCTATGGTTTCCTGATCGTATTTTTCTATTTTTGTGAATCCCTTATTTTCTTGTCCGTTGATTGAAAATTCCATTCGTACTTTGTGTTTTAATTTAAGTCGATCTTTCGATCTGCAAAATAAGTATAAATTTCACCTATATAACAAACTTTTACGTGCTTTGTTTTAGCTAAGTTCTTGCATTGATGGATATTTTAATAGT
>Ga0209379_10001889_pt1 | contig 13154 bp, 10 predicted proteins | sample tdDd001_FD_187124 | JGI IMG/M metagenome (GOLD analysis project Ga0209379, IMG submission 187124) | Marine sediment microbial communities from the Atlantic coast under amendment with organic carbon and nitrate - tdDd00.1 (SPAdes)... | ecosystem: Environmental > Aquatic > Marine > Coastal >...
GAGAAGACTTCTCGTAACACTTGGTTCTTCGGTTTCGCTGAAATGGTTGAATAATCAGCTTAACACTCAACAAATATAAAAAGATGAGGGCTGTTGGATTTTCCAACAGCCCTTTTTATGTGCAATAACATGTGTATTTTCATATATTGTTCATGTCTACACTTACATGCTGAATGAACTATGAAACACAACCCACTCATTCAAAATAATAAATAGAGAGCACCCAAACTCGCTACGCTCAAACATGGGTGCTCTTCCTATTTATTATTTTGTCTCGTGGTGTGTTTCTATAATCCATTCAGATTTACAGTCTAGACATGGACGATATATGCAAGCTCATATGTTAATGAATAAGAAACAGATGCAAAATCCAGTTTTATAGAGCCTAAACCTGAAAAGTCTAAACTTTAACTGAACTCCAATAATTGATCCACAGAAATGCTGAGTAAAATAAGAATAACTATAGCGATCATAATTAAATAAAAAGGTTACAATATCACGTAAACATTCAAATAAACAAAATTTGGAGTTTTGCGAGAGGTGTAAATCCGCTATAATAGTTGTGGAGGCTTTACGGAAGGAGTTTTTTGTTATGGAAACTGGTAAATTAAGCTCAGCAGATTTAAAAGAGTTGATTATAGATCAAATTAAACCTGTAAATGATGACGTTCTTATTCGTCCCGGCGTGGGTGAGGACTGTTCTGCAATTGCATTTGGAGATTATGCATGTGTCTTGTCCACAGACCCTATTACAGGGGCTGCAAGTGAGATTGGACGCCTAGCTGTACATATTAACTGTAATGATATTGCGTCTTCTGGCGTTAAACCTATGGCGCTGATGCTTACGATTTTGGTTCCACCTGAGACAACACAAGAAGAACTCAATCAGATCATGGCTCAAGCGTCTGCTGAGGCAGAGAAGCTTGGTATAGATATTATTGGGGGTCATACAGAGATTACAACTGCTGTGAATAGACCGCTTGTATCGGCAACTGCTATTGGAAAGCAACTGAAGGACAAGCTTGTGACAAGCAGTGGTTCAAGAGCTGGCGATATGCTGATAATGACTAAAAATGTAGCACTTGAAGGCACAGGTATACTGGCATTTGACAAAGAGAGTGAATTGAAGAGTGTCTTAACCTCTGAAGAACTGCAAGAGGCTAAGGATATGTTGGATGAAATTTCAGTTATTCCTGAAGGTGTAATAGCAGGAGAATTGGGTGTAACAGCGATGCATGATGTTACAGAAGGTGGCATTCTCGGAGCCGTATGGGAAATGTGTGAAGCCAGTGAACTTGGTTGTCGCATAGAGAGAACCATGCTTCCACTTGAAGATGTGACACTAAAAATCTGTGAGCACTTTGAAATAGATCCATTAAAGCTTATTTCGAGTGGTGCAATGCTTATTACGGCACCCAAAACACAGGCTATATTACTGGATCAAACATTGAGAAACGCAGGCATCAGATCAGCGATTATCGGTCAAATGACAACAGGAAAAGAGATTTTACTCTGTGATGATTCAGGGGTAGAGCCTGTTGATCCACCAACAACGGATGAACTTTATAAGGTCATTGATTGATCAAATGTTACGGTATGTAACGTTAAATTTACATCTACTTGACATTATCTTGAATGAATTGACCGAACAGGTCTGAACAGTATATACATTAGGTATAGGCTTCAATTATAGAAGTTTATAATGAAGTCTATTATAAACCCAGATCATTCACACAAATCAGCAAAAATCTGCTTCGTCCTTTGGTTTACAAGCATTCCCTTTAATCATTAACGTACCTTCCGGGTACGTCAAAGCTTAAAGCAAACACTTGTAATTCCAAATTACTTGCGTCTTTATTGCTGTTTGCATGAATAATCTGAGTCAAAGCAATCAATCGAAGAATTGCAAGATTATTGAACTTGGAGGTGCAATATGAAGCGGATAATTACATTCGCACTCATTTTTATAATGCTCGTTGGGATGATACCGTCAGCCCAACCAACTTTCGCAGAGGGTTTCCTAGAGTATGGCGAAGTGGAACTTATCGATGGTGTAAGCTGGGAAGCTGGCACATATACAACCGTAGGACTTACATTTGCTGGAGACGACGTCGTAACGGATGTTCCCAGTATTCTGTATAACCTTAACGGAAATACCAGAACTCTCATTCCGGTGGGTGTCATTGCAGATTTAATTGGCGCAGACATTAGTTGGAAACAAGACACTCAAGAAGTGTCGATGAATCTGAATGGAAAAACAATCGTTCTGAAGATTAACAGTGATACAGCGTATATTGATGGACAGCCGTATGCACTGCCTAATAAAGTGCCTGCAAAGCTTATGAGCTATAAAGGCACGACGAGAACAATGGTGCCCGTTAATATTCTTGATCAATTTGGATTGGTTTTTGCGTGGAATGGTGAAACTAGAACTGTAGAAGTCAACTACCCGCATCAGGACATAACAAATGTTGAGTACGATGAAACAGGACGATTTGCAGAAATACATGTCGACACCACAGGTCAGGTACTCACGACATCGTATTTCCTTGATGGTGCAGCTTTGGGTACGAAAGACAAAATTATAATAGATTTTGAGAATACAGGTTTTAATCTACCGAGTTATAAAGTTAGAGATGGGAAAAGAACCATTGAATTGATATACGGAAGTGTTGAGAAAATCACAACGTATCCACTTGAAGATGAAACCAAAACTCGTATGGAAATCGAACTGAGAAACCGTAAAGGTTACGATATATTCTATGATGAAGAACAGGGACGTGTTGTTGTTCGTTTCATCAATAGTGTAAGAGATATTCGTACAGAGCAAATATATGCTGCTGAAACAGTTGTTATAAATACAGGTGAAATTCCAGCTTACAATGTAACTCGACTGAAAGACAAAGTTGTTGTAGACGTTATGAATTCACTTATGAAGTACCGCGATGGTGTTTATGAAGTCGCTAGTATCAATGAAGGCGGCGTAGAGACTATTGCATACTCACAGTATGATACAACTGGAGATGCCATGTATGAGAGCAATGATATTGTGTCTCGTGTGGTTGTTAATTTAGATCAAAATACATCTGTAGATGATGTGTTTATTGAAAACATAGACAATGAAATATTCATTTACGTATCTGGTGATCCTCTTAACGGTTTTGACTATGTGAAGAATGCACTCGACTCAGCAAGTCTACTTATGCATTTTACTGAAATGGGTCAAGTGGATGCCTCTTACAACTCAAGCAATAGACGATTAACGATTAAAGTAGATAAGAGCAGTGTTGAGCTAGACAATATGAATGTAGATATTGATGACAGCATCATTGATAATATCAGTATTAATGCAAAATCGAATACAGATAAATATATTGTTGACATTAAACTCTCAGAAGGCACAAAAGTGGCCAATATGCCAAAGGCGGGTTACGCAAACGGTATTGAACTGAGCTTTATCAATGAGGATCTTAAAAACTCGATCTGGAGAAATAAACTCATTGTTATAGATGCAGGTCACGGCGGCTCTGATTCAGGTGCTGTTGGTACGAAAATCGTTGAGAGTAAGTTGGCACTTCAAGCGGCAAAAGAGCTTAAGAAGAAGCTTGAAGGCGTCGGATTTAAAACATACATGATTAGAGACGCAGACGTAAAAATTGCACCATCGTACAGAATGCGCGTGGCCAATGATATTGGTGCAGATTTAGTTGTAAGTATTCATATTAATGCTGCAGAGAACCCAGATGCTAGAGGTGTTGAAGTTCTATATGCTGAAGAGCCAACAGGTTTGAAAAAATTATTTGCGCAGACATTACAAAATCACCTTCTATCAAAACTGGGTTCAGTGGACCGTGGAATTGTTCATAGACCGAATTTATATATGTGCCGAGTGCCAACAATGCCATCAGCGCTTGTTGAACTTGGATTTATTACAAATGCGGAAGAACAAGATAGAATGATGACAAATTCATTTATGAAATCAGCAGCGCAAGCAATGCTAGATGCAGTTTTAGAATTCCTGAAATAGCAGTGTTTTACAGCCTTCCTCCATGGGTATATTCCATGAAAGGAAGGCTTTTTTACTTTTGATTACATGACTTCATTTTTCCGCCAGTTAAGTTAGGTGAGGAGCTCATTATGATTCTATATCGAAATGAAATTGCATCTACATTTGAAGCTGTTCATGACACAGTTGGTGAAATTATGGATCAGTTAAAGCTTGTGGATGTCATCAATAAATCCCATCTACTCTTTCGAATAAACTTCATGTTGAGAGAGGTCCTTAATAATGCAGTGGAACATGGAAATAAATTTAGTGAGGAAAAGAAGATTTCTATTGAAGTCACTTTATTAGAACATATACTCACCACAAGGGTTAAAGATGAAGGGGAAGGCATTACACTCAGCTCTTCACATGAACATAACATGGACTATATTCTAAGAGAAAGAACGAGGGGAATCACGCTCGTGCAACAATATCAGTTTCAACTGGAAGCAGATCACACAGAATTATGTGTCACTTTAGACTTAGATTCTGTGGTGGAGGAGGTTTAATATGAAAAAGACACTTAATGACAGTATTCTAACACTATCACTGCAGGGGGATCTGGTTGCATCTAATGTTAAAAATTACAAAACCCAAGTAGAGCAGTATTTGCTTGATGAAATGGGCAATGTGGATGAAGTGATTCTTGATTTAACGGTATGTGAAAATATTGATTCCGTGGGTGTAACATTTGTTGTAGGCGTATATAAACAAGTGACAAATGAAGCTATGGGGTTTAGGATCACTGGAAGCAGTGATGAGATCAAGCAACTCTTTAAGCTTATGAAACTCGACGAATTCTTCGACTTGTAGAAAGTTTCTGACGAATATAGGGGTGGGTAATGTGGATTATAAAATACTCATAGCAGATGATGTAGAAATGAATAGAAGACTCATCACAGATATTTTGAAAGGTAAGCTCGAAAATGTGAGCTTTTTACAAGCTGCAAACGGGCAAGAAGTCTTTACGATTTTAGACAAGATTGATGTTGACTTAATAGTGCTCGATTTAATCATGCCCATTATGGATGGATTTGAAGTGCTCAGTCAGCTTAAAATGGATGATAAATATAGTGATATACCTGTTATTGTGAGCTCTGCCATCACAGAAATATCCAGTATTGAAATGACTCTTGAAATGGGTGCTGTGGATTACTTCACAAAACCACTGTCGCCAGAGGATATGGAGATTATTCTGCCATTAAAGGCTAAGAATGCTCTCATGTTTTATGAACAACAGAAGACGATTGCAGCTCTGAATAGAGAGATTCAAGAAGAACTCAAAAATGCCCATGACTTTCAAAATATTATGCTGCCGAAATCACGTGACTTTGAAAGTGTCGATTTGTTCATTAAATATCAGCCATCCCTTGGAATTGGCGGAGATTGTTTTGATTGTTTTGAACAGGGCGGAAAGTTGTGGTTTATTATCGCCGACGTTACAGGACATGGTATAGCAGCTGGCATGGCATCATCTATGGTTAAAATCATGTTTAGGTGCAGTGTTCAGCACGAGGACATGACACCGGTGAAAGTTCTTGAAAGTGTGAATAAGAGTATATTTGAGATATTTGATTTCGGAAGTAACTTCAATTATCTTGTGTTTACAGCTTTTGTAGGGTGTATTGAAGATGGAATGTTCCATTATGCCAACGCTGGACAACCGTATCCGCTTATTTTACATCAGAAGTCAATGAGTATAGAAATTATTGAAGAAGGCGGTATGCCGGTCGGTGTATTTGAAGAAGCAACCTATCAGAATTTTTCGCGCCAACTGGGTGAGGGAGACTCAATTTTCCTTTATACAGATGGATTATTCAGCTCAGGTCAAAAGACCGATTTCGTAAACTGGAAATTGGTGCACGAATTTGCTGTGGAACATAAACAGGAAATAGCGATCGAGCCCAATATATTCCTTGATGAATTATTCTGGTATTTCCATGCGATTCATAAATCAGATAACTCAAGTGGAAGCGAACATGATTTCACAGATGATGTGGCCATGATGCTTTTAAAGGTTAAACCCAATAATTCAATAAAAGAATGATATAAAAAAGCAGCTTACTTTAGCCATTGACTAAGTAAGCTGCTTTTCTAATTGTGTTGTAATTTCAAAATTAGATTTAACCGTTATCTTTGTTGAGCAGTCCTGGAAGTGTGATCTTAAAGGCGAGACTAAAACCGTCTCGTTCAGTAATATCAATACGTCCCTGCAAGGCTGTTGATATTATATTGTAGAGCAGGTGAAGTCCAAGTCCACTACCACCACTACCAAATTTCGTGGTATAAAATGGCTCAAATACACGTTTCTTCTGATGGGTCTCAATACCCTGGCCATTGTCTGCGAAGATGATCACCAGATCGTTGTCCACATTTTCTACATGAATGAGGATTGTTGGATTTTCTACAATGTAATCTTGGAAGCCATGAACAAGAGTGTTTTCAATAAGTATTTCAAATATCTCTTGAATGAGACCACGTGGTGCTTTTACAATGAAGTCATCAGGCAACTCAAGAGAGTAATGGATCGAGTGGTTTCTTTCTTTATAAATATCAACAATATCTCTTAATCTTTCAGATAGTGAGAATGTGACGATATCTTTCTGCGCTTGTAATATCGAGATTTCTTTAAATCTATTGAGAATCCCGATGGTTTTATTAAGTGTATTTAACATCAATTCAGTCATTTCAGAAGAGTCATCAATGAAATCCTGGAATGCTGTCCGACTTAAGTTGTTTTCTATGTAGAGCTTTTCCAGTTCAGATTGCATATTCTGCAAATAAGTCACTGTTGTGAGTGCTGTACCAAGTGGTGTGTTGATCTCATGAGAGATCCCAGCCAGCAGTTGGCCAAGAGCAGCGTTTTTTTCAGTTTCGATCAGTTTACCCTGTGTTTCTTTCAATTCTATGAGAGAGTCTTCTAAATCACTCTTTGTGATTATAAGCTCTGCTTGGGTTTCTTGATTTTGAGCGAGTGACTGTTCTAAATAGGTATTGGTTTCTGAGAGTTCTTTTGTTCTTGCATCAACCCGTGCTTCAAGGTCTTGATTTAAATTATTCAGTTCAATTTTGCTCTTTTCCAAGTCCGTTGAATAGGCGCGAATTGTGTCCATTTGAGTGTTGATTTTGGAAAAATTATGATCAATGCGATCTGCCATATGATTGAAGTTTTCTCTTAAAACTTCAAATTCATACTTGTAGGTTTCAGATATTCTAATAGTGTATTCGCCAGACTCATAGGCCTTCATTGTTTTGGATAAATGAAGAATAGGTTTAAACAACCAGTGTGAGAATTTTAGTGAAACCGTAACAGATGCAAGGATTGCAACCAAAATAATCACAACCAAGTATTGAAGAAGTCTCATGTTCCCCTTGGTAAAAGCGGACTTTTCAATAATTGCGATGGAATACCAGTTTGTTTGTTCAAGGCGACTAAAATTAATGAAAAATGGTTTGTTGTTATAAACAGTTTCAAAATTATCAAAATCAAGAAGTTGTTGACCCGTAAGAGTTTCGGCTTCTTTTAAAGTGGCTGTAATCACATGTTCAACCAATCCTTCTGGCAAACTCATATCAGAAAGGTCAGGCTCAGCAATGATTCTTCCGTCTTTGTCAGCGAGGATCATAAATCCAGAATCACCAATACGAAGTTTGTTCACAGCCACTGTGAAAATATCAGGGTTTAAATTGATGATAAGAACCCCCGAATTCTCTAAAGTGATGAAATTTTGAAAAGACTTTAGGACACTAATTACAGGTTTGTCAGGAGAGTAAACGGGATGGGTTTGAGGGGCAACCCATAAGTATTCCGACTTACTCGCCCAAGCTAAATCAACAATTGCTTCATCAATAAACTCTTTTTCGCTTACATTCAGAAATTGATTCACAGGCGCACCGATATTGAAGCCATTCTTGCCGATAAATACCAAGCTATCAATGTATTTGAATGCTTGTTGCTGTGGTTCGAGTATTTTAACAGCCTCGGTACGTGCTTCGTACCGAGGCATTTCTGTATTGAATTGAGTTGAAATAAGACGGTTGAATTTTTGATTTCGGAAGACTTGGCGAGATAAATTCACAACTGTGTCAGATATATATTCAATGAGAACCTCGTTTTGTTCAATTTTTGATTGTGCATTTACTAAAAAAATAGCTTTAGATTGGCTCTGTGAATAAGACGTAAAAAGTAACCCGACTAGAGTAAATGATACGATCAATATGAGAACATTTATGAGACTCAAAACCCTGAAAAAACTTGGTTTTTTACTTTTTTTATTTCGAGAGGTATTGGTTATCATCAAATCAGTCCTTATAATAAAATGGGAACTATATTAATTCCTACCCTGAATCCTGCAATCTTATCGGTATAATGGAGCGAAAGAGGGTAATTTCATATATAGATACGGGAGGGATACTTATGAATAGAAATAAGACGATAGGACTGTCATTGCTACTCTTTGCGCTAATTGTTGGGTCTGTTTTTATGTTGTATACGCAGCCAAGCTCAGTTGAACATACAATTGAAGAGCAGACCTCGAATAAAGACGAGGACATCAAGCGCATATATGGTAGTTATATAGATATTGTAGCACGTCAGGTGGAGTCGCGAATAGGAAGTATTTTCAACGAACTTGCTATACTCAGAGACATTGCGCAAACATACATCGACAATGGTGAAGAATTAATGGCAATCACCGATGCAATGAAGGCCAATCCATATACGACAGATAAGTTAACCTTTAATGGGAAATGGTATCAGAATACACCTGATGAACCTAATGTTGTCATGGTGCATAGGCATCTGTTAGAAGACGATGGTCAGATTAAAGAAGAGGTTCAGCGTGATATTGACAATACACTCCTTTTGGATTTGGTATTGCCTTCGTTCCATAAAAATGGTGTTAAGAAACAACTCACGTATGCGCAAGGTGGAATGGATAAATCCTTTACACGTATGTCACCATGGGTGGATCTGGGAACTCTATTTTACGAAGTTTATCCAGCATTTATAGATACAAGCATATGGCAAGCCTTCAATCCTGGTCTTGTTCCGGCCTTTGAAAAGCGTATGAAAGAAGAACCTGAAGTGCAGGCTGATCCGAATAAATTAGCACGTGTGCTTCTTCCGGTACAAGATGGCGTGACGGGTGAAATAGTTATGACTTTCACGTCGCCACTTTTTGATGAGCAGAGAGAACAGTTCAGAGGCACCGTGGCTTTTGATGTTACTATGACGGATTTGATTGATATCATAGAGGGTTTGAACTTTTCGGACAAAGGATTTTCGTTTTTATCTCAGTCATCAGGCAATATTTTTGCCGTTAATGAAGAAGGCGCTGAAATACTTGGATTTGAAGAAGCCCTCGACAGCTTGGAGGTCACAGGAAAAGGAGTCGGTTTTAATCGTCTTGAAAGAACCCTTGAAAAAAGCCAGTTTGAGGATATTCAGAATCTAGAGCTGCCAACAGGTGGAATTGCGGTTTATGAGAATGTAAACCTTGATGGTCTTAAATACACGATTATAATGCAACAGCTCAAGCCGTTTCAGATCTGGGTGAGTGATGAATGGTTTAAAGACGAAAGTTGGATCGTTGGGCTTGTCATACCAGAAGATGAGTTTGAAACAGCGATAGACCAACAGGTGAAGAACGAAGAAAATCCGAATCAAGGGTATCTGATGTACTTTGCAATGATCGTAATATCTGCTGCTTTAATGATGCTTCTGGTAATTAGGAGCAGTAAAACTGTGAATTCCCACGGAAATGGTGGAATGTGATACAATAACATCGGTTAAGTGAGAGAAGTAAAAAACAATTTTATTAGGAGGCAATATAAATGGAACGTATAGACAACCGTAAGGTTGATGAAATAAGACCCGTATCGATAACACCGAACTATTTACTACATCCAGACGGTTCAGTTCTGATAGAAATGGGCCTGACAAAAGTTATTTGTACTGCAATGATTGAAGAAAGAGTCCCGCCGTTTCTAAAAGGCAAAAACTCAGGATGGGTCACTGCAGAGTACGGCATGATGCCGGGATCAACACAACAACGTAAAATCAGAGCAGCTGCTAAAGGTAAAATTGACGGACGATCACAAGAAATTCAAAGACTTATCGGTCGTTCACTGAGATCAATTGTTGATCTGAAGGGGTTAGGCGAACGTACTGTATGGATCGACTGTGACGTTATTCAAGCAGACGGCGGTACGCGTACGGCATCGATTACAGGCGCATACGTGGCACTTATGCTTGCTCTTGAAAAGATCAAAGCAAAAGGACTTATCAGCGAAATTCCAGTGAGAGATGCTGTTGCTGCTATAAGTGTGGGTATTGTGAACGAAACAGCAGTTCTTGATCTTTGTTATGTAGAAGATTCAGGTGCAAAAGTGGATATGAACCTAATTATGACAGGCGATGGTCGTTTTGTTGAACTGCAAGGCACTGGTGAAGAAGCACCATTTACACGTGACGAGCTTAACGAAATGATGACGTACGGCGAAAAGGGCATTAGTGAACTCATCGAGCTTCAGAAAAGTGTTCTAGAGTCTGTAAAATAAAGAAATAAGTAAACAATTCATAAACAAGCATAGGAAGGGCTTTCGCCCAGCCTATGCTTGTTTTATAATAGTAATGAACTTAAAAGTTATTAATCGAAATGGAGGAATTACGATGCAAAAGGTGATACTCGCATCTGGTAATAAACATAAACTAGAGGAAATTCAAGAAATACTCAAAGACTACAAATTAGAATTGGTGACAATGTACGACGCTGGTCTTAAAGATTATGAGATCATTGAAGACGGAGATACATTTGAGGCCAACTCGCTGATTAAAGCACAGGCTGTGATGGACGAGCTTGGAATTGATACAATTGCTGATGACAGTGGACTTGAAGTAGATGCACTAGGTGGCGCGCCGGGTGTATACTCTGCTAGATATGCAGGAGAAGATGCAGATTATCTTGCAAACAACGTAAAACTAATCAAGGAACTAAGCGAAGTTCCAGACGAAAAGCGTACCGCGCGCTTTGTGACGGTTCTGACTATGTTATTCAAAAATGGTCATAAGATTGTCGTGCGTGGTGAAGTTGAGGGTGTTATTGGTCATGAGTCACGCGGTGACAATGGATTTGGATACGATCCGTTATTTATTGTTCCTGAACTTGGAAAAACATTTGCACAACTGGAGTCTCACGAAAAGAATGCACTGAGCCACAGAGCCAACGCCTTAAAGCTTCTTAAAGTAGAGTTAGATAAATATTTGGAGGCGTAGTATGCGAATTGGTGTGATCAGTGATACCCATGGTGATGTTGAACTTGCATTAGAAGCGATACGGCAGATGAAAGATGTGGAATTAATCCTACATGCCGGGGACACCTATGATGATGTTGTCAGTCTTTCAAAAGAAATTGACATTGAAATGATCGGAGTGCGCGGCAACATTGGAAGAAATGAAGATGGCCCTGCTGAATTGGTTTTAGATTTGAATGGATTTAGAATATTTTTAGTACACGGACATCATTATGATGTGAAACATAGTTTGATGCGTCTCTATTACAGAGCAAAAGAAGTCGAAGCTGACGTGGTTGTATATGGACATACACATTTGGCACTTGGTGCTGTAGAAGACGACATCTTATTTTTCAACCCGGGAAGTATAGGTTTTCCACGGGGAAAATACAAAAATAGCTATGGAATACTTGATTTAAGCGGTAAAACAGCCTCTGTTGAAATATTGGAAATTGTCTAACTTCAACGAAGTTTGTAATGCGAAGTGGTTGTAAGTCTTAGTATTACTGGTGTTGATGCCGTTTGCGAAGTTCTAAAAAAACTTTGCAAAAAGTGTTGACCTTACCCCGTATCAGATGTATAATAAATCTTGTCAGTCGGCAGAGCGCTTACATGACGGGGTGTAGCGCAGTTTGGTAGCGCATCTGGTTTGGGACCAGAGGGTCGCGGGTTCAAATCCTGCCACCCCGACCATTTGATTTTCTAAAGCAATTTAGAGAGTCACACAAAACGCTCTGTAGATCAGACAAGACTTGCGCCAATAGCTCAGCTGGATAGAGCAACGGCCTTCTAAGCCGTAGGTCTGGGGTTCGAATCCCTATTGGCGCACCATTAATTATATCTGGCGGCCGTAGTCAAGTGGTTAAGACACAGGATTGTGACTCCTGCATGCGGGGGTTCAAATCCCCTCGGCCGCCCCATTTATAATTTAAAAGCAACAATTAAATATTTTGGGGATTAGCCAAGTCGGTAAGGCACCGGACTTTGACTCCGCTATGCACAGGTTCGAGTCCTGTATCCCCAGCCAAACGTGACCCATTAGCTCAGTCGGTAGAGCACCTGACTTTTAATCAGGGTGTCCTGCGTTCGAGTCGCAGATGGGTCACCATTTTTTTATTCAAAATCTTTTTTTTAGCACAAAATTAACAGAATATTATGAATAAGCGGATGTGGCGGAATTGGCAGACGCGCAAGCTTCAGGTGCTTGTGATCTTAGGATCGTGTGGGTTCGAGTCCCTTCATCCGCACCAATATTTTATTGATGCAAGTTATTATAATTATGAATAAGATGATTTTAAATCATCTTATTTTTTTATGTATATATGTATCATTAAGAAGCATTAAAATGATGAATTGGACGCTGAATGGGTTGGTTTATGAGCACTTTTGCGGGTACTGACCACAGTCTATGGTCAAAGAAAATTGTCAGAAAAAACTTTTATTAATTAATGTGAAAAAAGTGCTTGGAATAGTTGGCTGTAACTGCTATAATAAATTTCGCAGGCAACGTTCTGTGTACTAAACAAGACCTGCGCCAATAGCTCAGCTGGATAGAGCAACGGCCTTCTAAGCCGTAGGTCTGGGGTTCGAATCCCTATTGGCGCACCATTAATTATATATCTGGCGGCCGTAGTCAAGTGGTTAAGACACAGGATTGTGACTCCTGCATGCGGGGGTTCAAATCCCCTCGGCCGCCCCATTTATAATTTAAAAGCAACAACTAAATATTGGGGATTAGCCAAGTCGGTAAGGCACCGGACTTTGACTCCGCTATGCACAGGTTCGAGTCCTGTATCCCCAGCCAAACGTGACCCA
>Ga0209379_10001890_pt1 | contig 13153 bp, 15 predicted proteins | sample tdDd001_FD_187124 | JGI IMG/M metagenome (GOLD analysis project Ga0209379, IMG submission 187124) | Marine sediment microbial communities from the Atlantic coast under amendment with organic carbon and nitrate - tdDd00.1 (SPAdes)... | ecosystem: Environmental > Aquatic > Marine > Coastal >...
GTCACCTGGTTCTATGTTTATTCTATTGCCAGTTGCTTCAACTTTACTTATATTCATTACAAACTTACTTCTATCAATATTTGTAATAGGAAAACTGACATACACATTATTCTGTACTATCACGTGTTCACTTTCATTTTTCAACATAAAGTTATACTTTATCCCCTCCGGCAATACAGATTCACTTATTACTTCAATGCTCACCCGATCTAGGAAGTTTGAATGTATTTCTTCTTCGTGATTAGTTCTAATATTTCTAGCACATCCCACTAATAATGCCATAATGATAAGTATAGTAAATAAAGAACTACGACTTATTATTCTACACAATACGTTCACTTCCTTAAATTTCATCTATTATCTTTCCTAAGTTCAATTTCATGGATTTTTTCATTAGTTCGAACAATCACTTTGTAACTCTCAGCAAGTTCCTTTATAATTTCTGAAGAGTTTATCTTAACAATTGTCCGTGGTATCTCATTTTGTCTTCTCAGAGTTCCACTAAAATAATCATCAAAAGCAAAGTCTACTTCTATAGATTTAAGTTCTTCTAATTCGTCATCAATCCCAGTAAATATAACTCGAAATTTAGCTTTACCAATATCAAAGTTGTTGCTATTACCCTGTGTAACATAGCTGATTTCATAGAAATTGGACGTGATAGTTGAAGAGTAATTATTTAATTCACCACTCATTAAGAATTTATAATGCATGATTCTTACATCTAGTACGAAAACAATGGTGAGCGTGATACATGTCAAAATTGAAAATATTATTAATCCTTTTTTCATATGAATATACCCCCATGACATATAAGGTTCCCATGAATCACGACGTTGAGTGGCACAGATTTTCTATTTACTTGAATCGAAATACCACACATGAAATTCGGATTGATTTTTCACTTCTATCATCTAAACTCTCCCATTCTTTTCGAATCTTATACTACAAATAGAACAATATAAATCAGAATGTTTATGATCAGCAAGATAACAATTGAATAAATAAGTGTTGGTATAAACCCAATGGGTTGCCTTTTGGGGCGGTCAAACAATTTATCAATTTTATCGATTGCTAAAAAGCTTAAGTTGTGGGCTTCACCACCTGCAATATATCCTTTGGTTTTTACATTAAAGAAATGAAATAGTAAAAGTGTGAGATATATGAATACCCAAAATCCAACATACCTCTCCAGACTCTCTACTTCATTGACTAGATATATGCCGTACTCTATGCACAATAATATTAATATTCCAATATGATCCCTTAAGTGGATAATAAGAATCACCTCCCACTATTTCAATTCTATATCTATTTTAACATTATTATACAGTAAAATAATACCCACCTGTTTTATAAAATCGACGAATTGAATCCTGATGCAGTCTTTACAAGGTCATTTTCAGCTTTAATTCTCTCTGCAATACTATTCAATAATAACCAAAGAAAGTTTCTTAAAGATGAAACACTGGAGGAGTTATTTGAGAGAGTAAAACGCTATATAACCAAGGAAAAAGATTTTAGAGGCTTTGTAATTGAAAAAGGATGGGCTCATAGTGCTGCTCATATTGCAGACGTTATTGGCTGCTTCGCATCTAATGAGAACATATCAACTGAAAAAGTCTTCGAACTGTTATACGTCTATAAAGACATGTTTTTAGGAAGTAATGATGTTTTCACTCATAATGAGGATGAAAGAATTATTGAAGCTGTGAGCAAATTATATGAAAGAGCAGATTTCGACGAAAACCAACTAATTAAGTGGATTGAAACTATTGATAAATCTATGTTTAAGAACGCGTATCCAGAAGATCAATACATAACAATTAATTCTAAGTTATTGCTCAGATCTTTATATTTCAAACTACTTAATAAAGGTAATAGCCAAATCATTGTTGACGCGATACTGAAACAACTAGATCTATTCAAATTTTAGATGAATCCCCTTGATTCCTTATTTATTAATGGAATCAAGGGGATTTCTAATAGATTAACGGTTATAAAACTGTTGATCCAACTCGACAACTTCACCTGTTATAGGATTTACAATAACATACTTTGAATCTTCAAATTCAATGCTGTAGTAATACATAAAGTCTGCGATGGAAAAATTCCCCAATTTGTCTTTGACAGGTATGATATTAGGATACGGTTCAATGACATTTTCCATGTGAACATTATACTTTTGAGCAACCAAGTTTTTACCTTGAGCGTATGTAACATCAGGCTTCGTTAGAAGTACAAAAAAGGGTATAAATGCAATTACGGCTATTGGCACTATGTATTTCTTGTACCACTTCTCATTCTTTAAATGTTTCATGAATACGACAGGCATTTGTGAGCCAAACATCCCATAGAGACCACTCGTTGTATAAACTCCAACATAAAGCTCGCTACAAATTCGATCTATTGTTAGCACTTCAATAAATGTTATCAATATTAGTGATAGTTTAAATAATGTCTCTTTTTTCATTTCGTTTAACTCCATTTCGATACTAAATATATAACGACCTCTTATATTGTACATAATTTCAGCTTATCCATATAATTACATCTTCATTACATTTTTGCGATTATGATTCTGCAAAGCACTCTATAGAAGAAATCTCCCCTCCTCGTTTTGTTGAAATGTATTCATGTGTATAGCAAATTCAGCAGGGTATAAATTTACAGTATAATCACCATCTTGGCGAGGAGGTTTATAATGATACGCAGCCAGAATTTTCTTTATAACGGTATTGAAAGTCTAAAAACCGCAAAACTTACAATGGAACATCATATCCCGAATCAGACACTCATTCAGGTATTTTCAGGTGTTATAAACAAAGAGCCTATCATGGATCTTCTTGATAATTTAAAATTGGTATTTCCAGATGTACCTATCATTGGAGCAACCACATCTGGAGAAATCATGGACGGAAAAACATATGAAAATGAGGTTGTAATAAACATTACTTCATTCGAACATACAACTGTTAAGACAGCAATTCAATATAGCGAAGATGACTTTGTGGATGACGTAAAAGAAATACATGAAAAAATTGATTCTCAAAATTTAAAGGTACTCATTTTATTACCCACTGGTGTAAAGTCAGAAGAATTTGTAGATACCAGACCTTTCGTAACAGAAATCGGAAATACCTATCCTCACACACTTATTGCTGGCGGATTTGCCGGAGATTATGGTCACTCAATAAAAACATTTGTTTTTAATCAAGATGGAATCACAGAACACGGTATAGCTGTAGCCGGCCTTACCGGATCAAAACTGAATACTAAAGCAGCATATAATCTGAACTGGATTCCCATTGGTAAAAAAATGACCGTCACAAAATCTGACGGATTACGCGTTTATCAAATTGATCATAAACCTTCGATCGATATTTTTAGGAAGTATCTTGGTGATGATATCGCTAATACACTGCCTCTTTCAACAGCAGAGTTCCCTTTCATCATAACGCGCGGTAAACATCAAGAAATTGTTCATACGATGAAAGTTCACGGTGATGGCTCTATCGAACTGATTGATGTGATTCATGTTGGTGAGCAATTACAGTTTGGATATTGCCATGCAGGATTACTCGCTCTAGGGGCACAACAAATCTATCAGGACTTCAAAAATGCACAAATCGAAGTCACATATTTATACTCTTGTGCTGCAAGAAAATGGGTTATTGGTGAAGATATTGACGTTGAACTGATACCTTTCGCTGAACTCGGTACTTCTGCGGGTTTCTTTGGCTATGGTGAGATTGTTGATCCAGATGGAAGTGGGCCTGTAATTGTACCGCAGGCTTTATCTGTACTCGGACTATCAGAGGAAAATCATAGTAAAGATTCATCAATTTCTACATCAGAAAAGCCAGCTTATACATCGACTGAAAGTCGACATTTTAGAACAATGCGTGTAATGCATCGTTTGATTGACGAATCTGTCACAGATCTAGAAGTGGCTTTAGTGGAACTGGCACATCTGGCTCATAAAGATTCATTGACTGGACTCTTTAACAGGCGCCACTTTGATCAGCAGTTATTGAATGAGATAAAAAGGCATCAAAGATCTGATAGTACATTGTCTCTTATCCTGCTCGATATTGATCTCTTTAAAGGTTTCAATGATACCTACGGTCATGTCGCAGGTGACGACGTTCTTAGAGGTATAGGTGAAACGATACTCGCGAGCGTTCAACGACCTCATGATGTACCTTGTCGTTATGGAGGTGAAGAATTTGCTATTATTCTACCTCAAACAGATCACCAAGGTGCACTTAAAATAGCAGAGTCACTACGTGCAAGCATTGAAAATTTACAAATTGAAAATAAAGCGTCTAATATATCCGAGGTGGTGACTGCCAGCTTCGGAACACTAACCCTTAGGTGCGATCAAGATATTGATTCTAAACAAATTATTCGGTTGTGTGATGAACTGTTATATAAGGCAAAGGCAAGCGGTAGAAACAATGTAGTCGGGAAAAATCTCGATTAAATAGTCCCAGAACGCTAACACCCCTGTCAAATGACAGGGGTGATTTTATTTGCAATACAATTGAGAGATCGGAATAATCCCCCCACGATTCACTTAATTAAGGTACTCCCTTGCGAAGTCAACTTCCTTCTCTTCTAAAATTATCTGTAGAAGTTCTTTAAATAAATCAGGATTTTCATAATAGTACTCATTTATGCCGTCGGGCATGAACCAATAATGTGTGTTACCCGAATAAATTCTTATACCAATAATCCAACCATCATTATCTTCTACTTCACCCTTTGGTACAAATTTACTCTCTCTAAGAATATTCAGAATCGCCTCATATGTTTCTTTCTTTTCAAGCAAAATGAAATCACCGCTTGTTCCATTTGCGACATCAATTCGACTAATTGAATCTATTTCTAATGAAATAGGATCCTTTTCATCATTTGCATTGTCATTTTCACATCCTGCTAATAATGAAGCGGTCAATAAAGTCATCAGCACAATCAAAACCATTTTTCTCATATATCACACTCTTTCAATATATAGTTTTGCATTATTGTTCTGTATTGCTGTGTTATATGACGTTACACACCTAAACTTTCAACAATCATCATATTATGCTCATAAACCAAGACGTCGGAATGAAAAACAAATATGGTGCAGTAAATATAGCAAGTGATAATGCCAGTTTTTTCTTCTGACTATTGTCTAGATTTGATTTTTTTAGACAAAACTTATAATTGAATAAATAGATAAAAAATGCTGATATTGCAACACTTACAGTTACCCATAGTACCGCATAAAAACTTTCAAAGGGGTTATAACTAACCGCGTTTGAAATATTGCTATACCACCACTTACCTAATTGTGTTTCATAATCAAAATCTATTACATTCGCCATAAACATTGATACTGTACCAATAAAATCAGCAATAAATCCAAATATCCAAACTCTAAAAATTACTAACTTGGCATGCTGTTTAACATTTTGTACCTTCAGATATTTCATAGTCAATACAACAACAATCAAATCTACAATAAAATTTGCCGGTAAAACTACAATCCAAGTAATTGGTATCAACCACAAAATCCATATTGGGAAAATTAAGTTGTATAATTTGACACTATTATTTTTCATATAACACCTCTGTAAAAGTAACCTGAAGCTTCCCATTCACTTCAATTAAACCAGCCACTCTACTAATCAAATTCCAGTTCACATACGACTCCATAATGATCACTTGGAGTTATATTATTTACTCTCTCGTTGCCAATGATGTAATGCTCAATTAAATTTGGATACTTCTTAGGATATGGATTTTCAAGTAGTATCCAGTCAAATCTCCCCGGTAAATCTAAAGTCGGTTCATCATCCCATCTTGGATTATTATAAAAATCTATTGTAAATTCTGGATTCGTATTATTCTTAATAGAATGAGCAATTCCTAAATCTATCCATCTAGTACTATGCTCTAAGAGAGATGCCCTACCTGTTAAATATGCGTGAATTGATGAATTTGGATATGTATTAAAGTCACCTAATAAAATATTGTAATCAGTTTTCATTCTCTCAATTTGATCGATAACTTTTCTAATTTCAACTTCTCGATTCATAGAATACTTATAATCTAAGTGAACGTTGGACACACTTATTTTTAAGTCATTCTCTTCTATGACTATTACCATTGAACCAGAATTATGAACATCAGTTGAGGCATCCCAGTTCGTCCAAGTTTCTAGAATGGGATATTTTGAAAGTATTGCTAAGCCTTCTTCACAATCATGATACTTTTTCCAGTAATAATACTCATACTCACACTCTGCGGCTATCTGCTTAACTATGTATTCCGCTTTAACTTCTTGTAACGCTAGTATATCCAGTTTTTCAGACCTTATCAGTTTTGTAAGTAAATCCATTCTAATATTCAAATTGCTGCTATGATTCCATATATTATACGTTGCTAATCTCATGATTTCTCCTCCAATATTTACATCATAAACTCAGAAATAATTCCCCATTTCGTCTAAAACAAAAGGGAATGTCTGGAACCGCTGTGTTCGTATTATATAGATAAGGGCTCACCCAGAACACTTATCTCATTGAATCTGAAATCAATTGAAGTACGGAATGCAATCTTTCTTGCTCATCGTTCTCTATCGCAAACAGCAGTTCGTGAAGTAGGACTTGTTTTATATAGAATTTCTCAATTCGATCCATGAAAAAATCATCTATATTTCGATCGTAATACTTTAGGACTTTCACCATAAATGATTTTCCATAAGATGAGTAAAGACCAGCAAAGTCGAAAGCTGTATCATTGAACTGCATATCACCAAAATCAATAACGCCTTCGATTTTATTGCTCACTGGATTTAATAACATATGATCCTCAGTAAAGTCACCATGTATAAGGGATAACTCGATGTTCGACTGCATTAGCAACTTTTCAAAATTGATGAACAGGTCTTCAATCCAAACAATTTGAGCCTTATTAAGTACACTAACCGACTTGCTTAAAACTGTTGCTTTCAAATGCTCCCACTTGTTGAAAATGTGCGCTTTCTCTATTGTTTTGCTGTCACCTATCGAATGTAACTTACTTAGGAAATAACCAATCTGTGAAGCAATCATTTCAGTTTCTTCTTCTGTGCAGTTCGTAAGTGAATCATTCGATAGTTGAACACCTGGAATCATTTCGTATCCTACATACTCTAAGTCGGAATCCTTTGATGGTACACACTTGAAGCTTGGAATTTCAAGATTTGATATTCTACTGAGTTTTGGCAACATCTCTTTTTCAAATTCCAAATCTTTTCTGCTTTCCTCACTCCTTGGTACTCGAAATATGAACTTTTCGTCCACTTCAAATACTAGATTTGACCATCCTTGACTATTAACTTTGAAATAAGAATTCGAAAATTCTGGATGATTTTCTTTTATTATTTTTATAATGGCTTTAGTATTCATAGTCTCATCTACCTCAATGTCAACTTGTGATACAAGTTTCTCTATTTCACTTTATGTCTACAGCAACCGGCACCCAAATCTCACTGTGTGGCATATGACCAGGAGGATAAAAACATTCTATACATGGAGCATCAGCTAAGTCATAACCTGATGTTGGCAGCCATTCAGTGTAAATACGTTTCCATACATTCTTTCCATTAGGAAACACAGCCCATGTGCTTTTAGGAATTAAGATTTTTTCCATACCATCAGGAATGGTACTTTCATAGCGAACGCCTAACATGTAATTAAACTCATCACCCTCAATTGTTGACGTCTCTCCTGATATACCAAGCAAACTTTCCAATTTGCACTTCGGATTTTCCCACGACATGTCTATCAACTGTTTTAATAGCCCATTTTTCTCTGCTTCATTCCATAATTTAGGTACTATTTCAAATGCTTTGCTCGTTTCAACACGTTTTTTTACACCTGCTACTTCAAATTCAAAATCGAGATTTTCTATCCTATATTCCATTTCAGTACCTCCTTACAACTAGCTTCTAATCCCATCAGACCAAGGCGTGCTGGAGAACGCTGTGTTAGCGGATGCATTTAAGTGCTTTCTCAGCATAATCTCTGAATACTTCTCTAACCTCTTTTGAACTTAATGTTAATTGTTCTTCCAAACTAATATTTTTGCTCAAATACTGAACTATATAGTAACCAATGTCATAACCAATGCGTGATTGAGTTATGCTTTCACCATTAGTCATATAATTTCTAATTACTTCGATTGAATCTGAGTCTATATCATTTACAATTTTATTAATGCGCGAAGTAATTAAAGTCTTCCTGTGACCTAGATTTCCTTCTGCTGAGAAGTTAATGTACTCCAACATTTCATATCCTGGACATATGGCCTGAGATATTGATATTGCAATTCCCTCACAGAACACTAGATCTGATAATTTTGGTACCGAAATGGTCTCTGAATAACTGTAACTATGAATAATGTGTGATAGTTCATGTGCAATCAAAATATCAATATATTTCTCATCTGGAAGACGTTCTGCAAATACAAATAGTGATAACCCATCATAACCTGTAACTATTGCATTTGTTGACATATTACCAACCACTATATTGAGACTTACTTCGATATCTTTATTATCAAATTCACTCATATATTCAACAACGCGACATATTGAGTTCTCAATTCGTTTTTGTGCTGCTCTCAATTTTTCCTCTAAAGAATTAATACCAAATGAATTTATTGGCCCTAATGCTAGGCTTACATCAGAATTAATTTGATGATAAAGATCAAAGATATGCTCATACATATCCGAATTAACTTTGTAGCAACAGTCATTCCAGACTTCTTCTTTATTTAAACTTAGATCGTACTTCACTCGTTCAAGGTATTCTAAGTAATTATCTATGTAATTGTTGATTCTAATTTTCATATGTTATTCTTTCTAATAAGTTGTTTAACTAGTAATAGGTGATGGTCTTACGACTAAATATACTTATTTTGAACCTACTTTATCTTGAATTTGTAAACTCCAGTTTCTTGACCCTTTTCGTCATGAGTCTTATAAACAAATTCCCAGCCTCTTTTTTTATAGTAAGTAGAGGTGTGTTCAGTTCGCAAATACAATTCTGAATACCCAAGTTCCTCTGTTTTTTGAATTACTGATTTAATAAGCTCCTCAGCTACTCCTTGATTTCTATTTTGTGGAGCTACATATAATGATGCTAACCATGGCTTTAGCTCATTCTGTGTCTTTAGATCATTTTCAAACATAGAAATCGCACCTAAACAACCACTTTCATTATAAGCAACAAAAGTTATTGGATAGTCATCTACACTCGTACTTGAAAAGAACTCTATTAAGTCTTCAATACTTGATTTACTGCCTGATCCTACTACAAATTCATCAAATACCCATTTCGAAACCACATTAATATATTCTTTTCGATTGCATAAGTAATCTATTTTCATTTTTTTTCCTTTCTCATTGCTCCATCCTCGAATACTCACTTACTATTTTAACATTATTTTACTGCATAATAAAAACCCCATTTTGAATAAAACGGGGCATGTTGGAAATTCCAAAGTTATGTGAAGTGATTTTTGATTTAATACCTATACATTGGAAGTAAAATCTTAAACTTAACTCATTCTGTCAATTAAATCTTTGGATGGGCCTTTATACTGGAGTTCACCTTTGAAACCATTTACGTGAATTGCCTGCTTAGGACAGTTGTTGTAACAAGCCCAACAGCCGTTACACTTGTCCTGATCGACTTCAGGACTCGGATTCATATCAATAGCGTTATATGCACAGACCCTTGCGCATTTACCACAATTAACACATTTCTCATTATCGACCACTTGGATTCCAAAATCTTTTTTCACCTTATCTCTAGGCATGCTTGGGGCAAGTTTATTAAGTCCCAAACTGCGTGTTACAGATTTTAGCTCCTCCCCCTTTTCAATTTCACCAATGATACTCTCTATTTTACTAATGTAATCGTTAAAGCTAGACATATCTTTCGCAGAAGGTGCATTTGCTGCGTGTTTGCCGATTTTTCTCATTGGCGGGTAGTTCATTGGCATGATTAACGAATGCCCCACAACCACTTTAAAACCTCGTGCTTCTACTTGTTTTGCAAATTCTGCTTGCATTAGAAGCTTAGAACCAGCATATGTATTAAAAACAAATGCTGGCTTGGCATTTTGCTGACTCAATGTTTCAATAAACCGCTTCATAAGTGTAGGTGGTCCAAGATACTCCGAAAAAGAGGCAAATCCTACAATATCGTATTTGTCTGGTGTTACGATCTCCTCATTTGTTATATCACACAGATCTATTTCTGCATTTGGTATATGGTTCTTTATATAATTAACTGCTAGTTTTGTATTACCAGTACTTGAATAATAATAAATTAAACCTTTCATTACAGTCACCTCTCCTAATTAAATAATCTTCAACTTAGTTAGTTCTCGTACGAACTTTGTTGTTAAAAAAATATACGCCTGATAGCAATACAACAACACAATTTAAAACCAGAAAATACATTATCAGTTCTGCTGGGTACCCTGTGTCATGAATCATTTGTGATGAAACAATAGTTGCAATCAGCATGATTGAAGTTGAAATAATTAATGCTTTGTTGTTATTGCGCCACACTAAAGTTCCTAGTAGTAGATAAAGGATGCCTCCTCCTATCATTGGCATGAACATTGATTGATTATCAAAAATCACAGCAAGTAATATGTGCCCGATACCTGACATGAGGACTAGACTCCCAATAATTCGTTTTAAGTTTTTCATAATTTTCTCTTCACCTTATATAATTCACTTTATCTGATAAATTGATATTTTCCTTCTTTACGTGGATATGGTTTTTCTGGTTTTGATTCAGTAAAACCTAATGAAATAGCAAGTTGAGGCATTTGATTGTCCGCTAGATTTAGCTTTCTCTTGTACTTCTCCCCATCGTCACTGTTTAAAAGCATATTTAATGCAGAAATCCAACAGGCTCCAAGTTCCATTGATTCTGCTGCAAGAAGTATGTTTTGAGTCGCTGCTATACACTCAGCTTCTGGCATCATTGCCTCTTCATCAGCGGATACAAGTACTACTGTAGGCGCATTATAGAAAATATGATAGTTTTCTTGGCTATTAAGCTTCCTGATAACATCAACGGGTGATTTTTGACCAAGCTTTTTCGCTTCTCTGCTTAACTCATCAAGCAACTCACGATCTTGAATAATTGTGAAATTCCAAGCCTGTTGTTTTTGAACTGACGGTGCATGTTGTCCTGCATCGATAATCTCTAATATCTGCTCATCTTTTAATTGCTCATCCTTAAACCTTCTAGTCATTCTTCTCTTTTTGATCGTTTTTAGAACTGCATTCATAATTAATTCTCCTTTTGATTATAGTTAGTTCACGAACGAACTATATGGTTAAATAAAAATACCCTTTCGAGTATTTATATATCACTTAAATTTTTCAACACTTGCTCAACATGCTTTTCAAAATCTGCTTGAGTGTTAGCATCAAAGTTTGAATAAAACTCACTTAGCCATTCTTCCTCTATCTTGCCCAGTATAGCTCGGATTTCTTTTCCTTCTTCAGTAAGAACAATTGTAAATGATCTTTTGTCATCAGCTGAAGATACCTTCTCGATAAAACCCATTTTCTGATATTTGTTAATGACTTCTGACAATGATGATTTAGATATATCCCACATATTAAATACTTCTGTAAAAACTAAAGGCTTCTCGGAGCTAGACAATATATAAAATAGTGGAATATGATTCATCAGAATCGGTAACCCAAGTTCCTTAATTTTTTTTGTGTAAAACTTATCAGAAAGTGCATTGACCTCTTTTAGTTTTAATGCTACACAACTATAATTCAAAATCTCACCTCCAGTAGTTTGTTCGGGGATGAACTAATCTTAGCATATGATTTTCTGCTTTGTCAATGCTTTTTTCTAGCATTGCTCTCTTTATAGATGAAGTCGACGTTTATCATTTCCAATATATATTCAACAACTTATTTTACTACTCTAAATCCAAAATGGTCATTTCCCGCATGTATATACGCACCATGTTCCCAAACACCTTCATTATTTAAGTTCATAGCTGGACCTTTAACCCCTTCTGTGAGAGTTACGGCCATTGTCGCACTAAAATAATTGAATGAGCCACCAATTAATGATTTTTTAAATTGATTGTCAGTTCCATCAGATCCATTCTGATCAATTTTAGGATCTCTCATTTCGTCATCAACAAAGAATTCCGTAATAGTTCCAAATCCCTTAGCACCAACGGCTGGTGGTGTATACTCCGCCCATTCTTTAGTCCATTCCCACACATTACCACCCAAATGATAAATGCCATATGGATTAGGCTCTAATGAATCAACTTCCTGTACATGTCCTTTATGAATGTCTCCTGGCATGCTTCCACCAATCCATGACGATGTAATTGCATCTGTTCCATCACTCGTTGCATATGGGAAATCTTGACCGCCTCTTGCTGCATACACCCATTGATCTCTTGTAGGTAAATCATAACCGTAGAAATCAGCAAATTCCCTTGCTCCATAATATCTTATAAAGTTTGCTGGCCAGTTCTTTACTTCCTCAAGTGTCGGCATTAGTTTGTCTATATCACCATTGCCATAGAAGCCATTCTTCTCGCCATTTAATTCTGCCCAATCATCAATAGAATCAACTACTCCTGGGTATTTCTTTGCATCAAAATACTGGCTCCAATCTACGCCCGTAGGATCAACAACGCTAAAAGTCTGCGAGCTTTCATCAAATTCTATAAAACATCTGTTTAGTGGATTTTCCATTTCATCAAGAGCGTATATGCCGTCATTATTATGGTCATTAACCACTCTTGAACCGTTAAGAGTAATCATACTATATCCATCTTTTGTATATATATGATTACTCTTTCTATCAAATACATACACATCCTTTTCAAATGCTTCATTTAGAAAGTCTACGTACTGCTGATTTGTGACTTCAGTCGCTGATATTTGGAAGGGCTTTATCATTTCATCTCCATCTAAAGCAACAAATTCAATTGATCTTAATTTTTCAACAGGCTCAGTCAACCGCTCGTCTTCGGTCACTTCATTCGATGACGTCGCAACGTCTACTGATGTATCGTTACTTTTGGTACAGCCTACACTCATTAT
>Ga0209379_10001894_pt1 | contig 13143 bp, 9 predicted proteins | sample tdDd001_FD_187124 | JGI IMG/M metagenome (GOLD analysis project Ga0209379, IMG submission 187124) | Marine sediment microbial communities from the Atlantic coast under amendment with organic carbon and nitrate - tdDd00.1 (SPAdes)... | ecosystem: Environmental > Aquatic > Marine > Coastal >...
CGGTAATGATAACCACTCCCACCCGTGTAAAGGTCTTGATAAATTCGTTAATTTTATCTCCTCAATCATTGGCTAATTATAGCAAAATGATTGTTTCCATAACTGAACCAATAATAACTCGCTCATCGCAAGGGTAAAAATAAACCACTGAAAAATAAAGAAATACCTCAACTTCCAAATTTAACATTCGGAGAGGAATCACAAACAAACCATTTGTCACACTTTTAACAAAACAAAAACAGATAGCCAGATTGATTTTCCTGCCTAGAATATTCCTCCCACAACGTCGCCAAGACACTTTGCCTCTACCGACAATTAATAATTAGAAAAATAACTTCACAAACACAACCTGAACATCGACTAATAAAGTGGGATAAAGAATGATAAACCTTGCAATATCTGTTGTGCCGATTTTGCTTCTTATCTGGATGATGACCAAGAAAGATGCCCTTCCTTCACATATCGCGCTTCCCGTTACAGCGCTAATTATTGGCTTACTGCAACTCTTTTACTTTGGCACAGATATCACTCTGATTTCTGCCAATATAATTGCCGGCACCTTGTCTGCAATAACCCCAATTTCAATCATTGCAGGCGCCATCCTACTGAACCGTGTTATTGCCCTCTCTGGCGCCGAAGCGGTTATCCGCCAATGGCTAGAAGGGATCAGCCGTAACCAGACCGCCCAGCTGATGATCATTGGATGGGCATTTGCCTTCATGATTGAAGGTGCTTCCGGTTTTGGTACACCTGCTGCAATTGCAGCACCGATTCTTGTCGGCCTAGGCTTTAATCCATTAAAAGTAGCAATGCTTGCCTTGGTTATGAACTCAGTGCCGGTCTCGTTCGGCGCTGTCGGAACACCAACTTGGTTTGGCTTTAGCAGCCTAGGACTGGATGAAGCAACACTGATGGAAACAGGCCGCCTGTCGGCACTGCTTCATTCAATTGCAGCTTTCATCATTCCGGTAATTGCATTGAAGTTCGTTGTCAGCTGGCAAGCTATTCGACGTAACCTGCTGTTTATTCAACTCAGCATACTATCTTGTACCGTTCCATACCTACTGTTTGCCCAGTGGAACTACGAGTTTCCATCTCTGATTGGCGGTGCAATTGGCCTGACTCTGTCTATTTTACTAGCACGTTATAATATCGGTCTGGAAGCACCAGAATCTACATCTCAAGCCAATAAAGTACAGATCCCTTTCAAGACTGTCTTCAAGGCAATGAGCCCGACACTACTGCTAATCCTTATTCTCATCGTCACCCGTATTCAGCAGTTGGGTATCAAGGGAATGCTAACTGACAGCACGCCGTTGTTTAACCTAAGCCTCGGCTTCAGTGATCTCAGTGTCAGCCAGGCATTAATCATTAAATTGAGCAACATTCTTGGCACAGAAACCAGCTGGGCATATAAAACACTATACGTACCGGCCTTAATCCCTTTCCTATTGGTTGTTCTGATTTGTATACCGGTACTTGGTATGCAACGTAATACGGTCAAACAGGCCTTTACCGAAACAGCGAGCCGCATCAAGATGCCATTTATTGCACTTGTCGGTGCCCTGATCATGGTGAAGTTCATGATGATCGGTGGTGATAAATCGCCAATCATGACAACCGGTCAAGCTTTCTCCGGCCTTATGGGGGCTAACTGGCAGTGGGTTGCATCCTACCTCGGTGCGCTAGGTGCGTTCTTCTCGGGATCTGCAACGGTTTCCAACCTGACCTTCGGCGGTATCCAGCAAACAATTGCACAGAGCGTTGCAATACCTGAGACAACCATTCTGGCTCTGCAATCAGTAGGCGCCTCGATGGGTAACATGGTTTGTATCAACAACATCATTGCCGTCTCGACCATTCTGGGGATTGCCAACAAAGAAGGCTACATCATTAAACGGACTGTGGTGCCAATGATTCTATACGGCGTAATTGTCGGCTTGGTAAGCGCGTTTATCTAATACTTTCGACCCTATATTCGAAATACATGTACAGCGTTAACCACCACGCTGTACATAGAAAAATCAACCACACTATAAATACGGTTCAACCGTCACTGGAGCAATATCATGAAGGTAAACTTTTTTGCCACCTGTCTGTGCGACACGGTAAAGGCCGAGGTTGCCAAAAAGTCTGTCGTGCTTTTGGAACAGCTTGGCTGCGAGATCATCTTCCCTGAAAAACAAGGATGCTGTGGCCAACCTTCATTGAATAGTGGCTACATTGAAGACAGCAAGCCAGCAATGAAGAATCTGATCGCTGCCTTTGAAGAAAATGACCACCCTATCGTGACACCAGCGGGGTCATGTGCGGCCTCAATCAAGCGTTATCCGGAATACCTAGCTAGTGAACCAGAATGGGCAGCCCGTGCTCAAAAAGTTGCTGACCGCCTGTTCGAACTAACTCAGTTCATCGTTAATGAGCTGGGCGTTGAAAACGTCGGTGCTCGCCTAAAAGGCCGTGCTGTTTACCACCCGTCGTGCAGCTTGATCCGCAAGCTGGGCGTACGCGAAGAGCCCCTACGCCTGTTAGCTAATGTCGAAGGCCTAGAAATGGTGCCAATCAAAAACCAGGAAACCTGCTGCGGTTTCGGTGGTACTTTCTCAGTCAAGATGTCAGAAATTTCCGGTGAGATGGTCAAAGAAAAAGTCCATCACATCAGCGCCGCCGAACCTGAGTACCTCATTGGTGCCGATATCAGCTGCCTGATGAACATCGGTGGACGTATGACCCGCGAAGGGCGTCCAATCAAAGTACTGCACATTGTTGATGTGCTGATGAGTCGTTAAGAGGGCGTTGTTATGTCGATGAAAACCAGCAATATTAAATTCAAAGATCGTATAGACGTTCAGATGCAAGACGACTTCATGCGTAAATCTGTTGCCAATGCACAGGAACGTATGTTCACCAACCGCGCTATTGCCGCCGACAAACTCGGCAATTGGGAAGAATGGCGCGAGATGGGAATGGATATTCGTAATCACGTTCTGGACAACCTGGACTACTACCTCCAGCAGCTAAGTGACAACGTACAAAAAAACGGCGGACATGTTTTCTTCGCCCGTACCGCAGACGAAGCGACGGACTATGTTGAAAACATCGTTCAAGAGAAAAATGCCAAAAAAGTCGTCAAATCCAAGTCCATGGTGACAGAGGAAATTGGCCTGAACAAAATCATCGAGCGCAATAATTGCGACGTGGTAGAAACCGACCTCGGCGAATATATCCTGCAGGTCGATGACTGCGATCCGCCGTCCCATATCGTAGTACCGGCCCTACACAAAAACCGGATGCAAATTCGTGATGTGTTCAAGGATAAAATTGACTACCAGGGCTCGGACGATCCCGAAGAGATGACCCGCTATGTGCGTAACTACATTCGCAATGACTTCCTGGAAGCCGACATCGGTATCACCGGGTGTAACTTTGCGGTAGCGGAATCCGGCACAGTGGCTCTAGTGACCAACGAGGGCAACGCCCGTCTGGCCACCACCCTGCCGAAGACTCACATCGCCGTGATGGGTATGGAGCGTATTGTTCCGACCTTCGAAGAGCTGGATATCGTTGTCAGCCTACTATGCCGCAGCGCAGTTGGCCTGCCGCTAACCGGTTATGTCACTGCCCTGACCGGCCCTCGCGAGGACGAACACTGCGATGGTCCGGAAGAATTCCACCTAGTGATTATCGATAATGGCCGCTCTGATATTCTCGGCTCGGAGTTCAAAGATATCCTGCGCTGCGTACGCTGTGCCGCTTGTGTCAACACTTGTCCGGCATACCGCCATATCGGCGGCCAGTCTTACGGCTCTATCTACTCCGGTCCTATCGGTGCCGTTCTGTCGCCTCTGCTCGGCGGCTACGATGACTTTAAAGATCTGCCTTATGCCTGTAGCTTGTGCCGTGCCTGTCACGACGTATGCCCGGTAAAAATCCCGCTATCAGATCTGTTACTCAAACACCGCCAGAAAATGGCTGAAAGCAAACAGACACCGTTGCTTGAACGTGCCTCTGTCAGTGCTTTCAACTTCATCAACGCCCGCCCACTGCTATGGGGCAATACCGTAAAAGTCGGTGCAACAATGGCCAGCGGCCTGATCCGAAACGGTAAGCTCCCCGTCAACATCGGTGTCAGTGCGTGGACCGAAACACGTGACTTACCAGAACCAGATGGCGAGTCTTTCCGCAGTTGGTTCAAAAAACGTAATCAGGGGTAAAGGTGAAATTATGGCTAACAATGACTCAGAAAAAACAATGGATCACCAAACCGCACAGCGAATTTATAACCGCGAAAGCTTCTTGGACAATATAGCCCAGAAGCTAGGTCGCGAGCGTAAAACGACACCTGTCGAACGCCCGGCCCTGAAATACCGCTGTCATCATGACGTCATGGCAGACAAGAGCCAAGACGAGCTTAAAGCTGAACTCATCAAATATACCGAGACAGCGCTCGGTGCCCGTGCCTTAGAAACCACAAAGGCCGAACTGGCGAAAACACTTAAATCAGCCTGTCTGTATTACTGCAACAACGAGGAGGAAGACGCTGCACGCCAAGACAGCGAAACTATTCTGTCTGCTGATGAAAGATTACTGGCACTGGTTGACCCAACAGAACTGGCAGATGAACAGCACTCTGTTCATGTTTGGGATCAGTCTGCGGGCTACGAGCCGAACATTACCATTGCGGAACGTGCTCAGGTCGGTGTTGTATTTGCCGAACAAGCACTGGCTGAGTCTGGCACAATGGTGCTCTATAGCAATCCGGCACAGGGCCGCGCAGTTAGCCTGTTGCCAGAGGCATCGGTATTTATCGTACCGCAGAGCACTTTGATTCCACGACTGACTCAAGCAACGGCCGCCCTGCATGAGAAAGCCAAGAACGGAGAGCGGATCCCGTCTTGCGTCAACTTCATTTCAGGGCCGAGCTCAACGGCTGATATTGAACTCATCAAGGTTGTCGGGGTACATGGCCCGGTCTATGCCACTTACATCGTTATCAATGACATGTAGTCTGGTTTCACCGACTTCCCCAGCAAAAGATGCGTACGCAAGGTCGCATCTTTTGTGTTTCTGCCGCCGTCACATATAATGCTGTCAGTTTCGAGGAGTGACTGTTTCCATGCCGCAAATTGATGATCTCGTCTTATTTACCCTGGTGATTGAACACGGTTCATTCAGCAAAGTGGCTGAACTGAATAAAATCACAAAATCAGTTGTCAGCAAACGCATCAGCAAGCTCGAATCCGAGCTTGGTGTCCAGCTCATCTACCGGACAACCCGTAAGCTGACCCTGACCGAACCCGGTGAAGTGTTATACCATAGATCCAAGGATATCCGCCAAATCGCCCATTCGGCCTTTGATGCCGTTACCGGTTTCAGCGAGACATTATCCGGCCATATCCGGATGTCAGTCCCGACGATTTCCGGTGAATTACTATTGGCAGAGGCCGTTTCCGATTTTTGCCAAAAACATCCCGGTATGACCATCGATATGTCGCTGGACAACCACTTTGTCGATCTCTTGTCAGAGAATGTCGACTTGGTGATCCGCACTGGCTACCTCGAAGACTCTAGCCTGATCGCCCGCCATATATTCAATTCGCGCTGGGTCATTTGTGCTTCGCAGAAATATATAGAACAAAACGGCATGCCGATGACGCCCAAGGCACTCCAGCACCATAACTGCCTTGGCTATAACCAACAGAGTACCGGTCCTTTTGACTGGCAGTTCGTGCGCAACGGTGAGTTATATACCCTGAAAGTCACAGGTAACTTTTCTTCCGACAATGCCGCAGCATTGCGTAAATCATCCCTTGCTGGCAACGGCCTGTCCTATCTGCCTACTTGCCTGATCTATGACGACCTGCAAAACGGTGATTTGGTCGAAATACTGCCAGAGCATACCGGGAAAGTTGTCGGGATCTATGCGGTCTACCCTTATACCCGCAAGCCTGCCAAACGCATTCAGGCGCTAATCGAACATATCCGCGAGCGTTACCTGGAAATCAAGGACCGCTTTTAAACAAGACTCCAAACAAAATGACGAGCCCTTTTGAGGCTCGCCATTGTTAGATAAAACCCGTTTATGCTGCCGTGTGTGAAAGGTTCTTCTTGTTTTCCTCATCGACGATTTCTGTCAGGATCTGAGTGAAAATCTCTCGCAGTTGACTCCAGTACTGGCTGAAGCGAACCTCATCACGCAGGAACGTCGTCATTATCGCGGAGCGCAGAATGTAAACCGATCCCTCCGCTTTCCACTCCTGCTCCTTAAATCCACGCTGACAGACATAATTGCTCGGGGTATCGCCATATTCATCAACGCTCAACGACGTTGATGATGTCAGGAAGTCTTTGCTGTAGGCTCGCCCTGAGGCATAGGAGCACAGTTCATAGATCCGCTGGTTCAGACTATTATGATCAGCCAGGCTGTCATTGCCCAATTCCTTGAAGGTAAAGTTAACCATATGGAAATCCGGGTGCATCAACGGCCGTACTTCGAAACTACGACCATGAACAACAAACGGCTCGGCATTGGCAAGCTTGCTGGCAAACCAGTCTGCCGTCACGATACCGCGGCCAATCACATGACCATAGCCGCTGATATTCAATGGCACCAGTCGGTGCGCTGCCCATACGGCCGCAGCCGTTGAACCGGCTTTGGACCCTTCCATAATCGATGAACCCAACATAACTGGCTTATCAAGTTCATCCTGCTCACCAGACTCTTCAAACACATAAGCAGCATGATAGGAAATAAGGTCAACAATACGACTATCTTTCATCGTGATTGCGCCAGCCGAGTATTGGATATATCCCACCTTATGCGGATCGACGGTGATAGAGTCCACCTCCGACATTGCCTTAAACGCGTCATAGACGTCACGCTTGGGCCAGACAACCCCTTCTGGAATGATCTCGTTAGCACGGTAACTGTCAACCAAGGCATCGTAATCCATAAATTGATTGTCTTCATCGAGGAACATAGAACGGACATAACCACCATAAGCGGCATCAACATGGATATAGAAAGAAGAGCCATATTTCTCCTCGCATTCCTGGCGCAGTTTCACGACTTCATGGACGGCATCAACAGAACCTTCTTCCGTTGTCCCGACCACCGATACCATGCCTAAAATAGGAATACCTTCTTCCATCAGCCGGAAGGTCGTTTCGCGCATAGCCTCCACGTCAGTACGGTAGTTGTTGTCAACATCAAGCTGGACAATATGCTCCTGACCCAAACCCAGCACATCCATTGCCTTCATCCACGAGTAGTGCTTCGAGCGTGGTACCAGGAGTTTACCCAGCTTGCCCGGATCAACACCAGCTCCTCGCACCGACAGCTCGCGAACGTCTTCAAAAACACCGCGTTTTTTAAGCTCATCGGCCAAGTCTAAAATATCTGAGCTCTTCATATTCAGTAACTGATGCTCTGTCAGGCCAGCGACCAAATCTTTCGCACCATCGTGCTGTGCTATCGCTAGCGGCATCGATTTCAGGTTACGGGCGACCCAAACCCCTTCGTAGTTAGCAACCGTGCCGCCCGAGGTAATGTGTCCCCAGGATTTGTTCACGTCAAAGCCGAACATCTGGCACAGGTCGCGCCCGACTTCAAGCTCCAAATCCGTCGTCACAGGTGAAGCTTCTACTGCACAGTTATTCTGGTTATACATCATCGTCATAACGTAGGCCAGATGCGATACCATGAGGGTATCTGCGTTCATGTGGCCAAGGTAGCGAGGTGAAAACCAAGGGACCGATTTGGTCTTAAGACGAGAAGACAAATCACGAAGGATACCTTCTGTACGATAAAGCGTGTCGCGAAAATCAGGTTGATGCTGGGTGTGCGGCGTAACAAGTGCCGAATCTTCCGGGTGGAAACCAGAGCGCCAATGCATATGCTCGGTAATAGCATATTCCATCATCTCTTTATAAAAAACCCGGTTTTCAGATTTTGGGCCCAAGAAAAGGGCATCAACATTCACTTCTTTGTTCATAATAAAACCCATACTGTGATCGTTTGAAAAACCAATGAAATGGCTAATAAACCATTACTTGAAGCCCCTCAATTCCACACTTCAATCCAATTTCAAGCAGAGAGAAATCCCTCTGCATATTCACAAGGTCTGATCGGTTTTGAATAAATTATGTCATCGAAAATCAGCAAAAATGCATAACTACGATCATGGCCTAACGTCTTTTCGGCACAAGACGTTATAAAATCGATAATTTCATGAGTATCGATTGAAAATCGATTTTATCTCAATAATCGATATTTATATATGCAACGTGAATTATATTGGTTATTTTGGCATCTAAGAATGACCAAGTTGTGTACTTGATCACTAAATGCAACCGTAGGCTTACAGATAAAATCCAGCTTAAGAAAAATATAACTCAGACTGTGATGATATTGCAGCTGCGCTTATTGACATCGACACTGAGCAATATAATAGTTATCTAATTGAATATATGGTGAAATATTCAGCCTATTCTCTCACTGCCTTCATGTGGCGGTAGCAGAAACGGATAATATCAACCCGACAGCAGAAGCGGTGTAACAAAGGTACAACGGATGAATGATATAGGCAGAGATAGATTCGCAACGTTAAGCGATCGGGTAATGCATCAAATCCGCCATGACATTTTATGTGGTGAATTTAAAGCCGGACAAAAACTGATACTCAGTGAACTTAAAGAAAAATATCAGGTTGGCGGATCGCCGCTCAGAGAAGCAATGGTGCAGCTGAGCTGGCAGAAATATGTCGTTATGCAGCCGCAGAAAGGGTTTTGGGTCGCAGATGTCTCTCTTACTGAACTGCGAGAAATATTGAAAATTCGCCAGGCGGTCAGTGGTGTCGCCCTAAAAAATGCCATAGAACATGGCGGTGAAGAGTGGGAATTATCGATTATTACCGCCTACCATAAGCTAAGCCGTCTAAACCCGGCTTCACCAGCTTTTGACTATGATGAATGGGAACTCCGGCACAAAGAGTTCCACCTTGCACTCATTAGCTTACCAGGCACCGAGTTCACCTCAGATCTCATGTATTACATTTATGATCAGCAAGAACGCTACCGTCAGTTTTTGCTCAATGAAGCCTTTACCTCCGAACAGCAATACCACGACGAGGGGGAGCATCAAGCCATCATGCAGGCCGTACTTGCCCGAGATGTTGATTTAGCCCATCAGCTACTCATCCAGCATACAGAGCGTCTATACCATATCCTGGAAAAACTGCTTGAGTATAAAATCTAATAATACCGAATTATTGACAGGCTATCCTTTAGGAACAAATCCCTTGCACCTAAAGTTGATAGCCAATTTGTTATATGACGGAGCAGCTACGGCTGAATATGTAGAATCTGTCTTCAAACTCACAGCATTAAGGTCAGTAAGCAAATAAAGATAAATTAACAGCAACCGGTATTTGGCTGATCCTGAATTCGTATAGCTACTCACACTATTTAGCAACCTTTATCGGCGGCTAGATAGTGTGAGTATCACGCCTAACCTTCAATCAGCTTCATTAGCAGATGGCCGTCATACATGGCCTGTTTCACCAATGCGGCTCCCGGCATGGTTGCTTGGGTATAGAAACAGCTTTGTTCTATCACCAAATCCTTGTTGTAGACAGGCAACGACTGAGTACGGATGCACTCCATAATCGCAGGATAAAGGACGCTTTTAGCTCGGTTAAACTCACCGCCAATCAATATCTTATCGGGATTAAACAAGTTCACCATAATGGCGATGGCCTGTCCCAAATTATGGCCCAGCTCAACGATCACCAGCCTTGCCAACGTATCGCCATCAACAGCAGCGTCACAAATTTTCTCAATTGTCAGTACCTTGCCATGAAGAGAGGATGGATGCCCTTCACGTAGACCTTGTTCAACCTGCTCAATGATCGCATTTAAGCTTGCAACCGTTTCCAGGCAACCATGGTTGCCACAAAAACAACGTTTTCCATAAGGCTTAATCTGGATATGGCCTAGCTCACCGATATTACCAACACGGCCTTGAAGTACCACATTGTCCAATACGATACCGGCACCAACACCTTGGTGAATTGAAATCAAAATGGAATTGGCCACTTCCCTCGAGTTTCCGAACAACTTTTCGGCCAGCGCCCACGAGCGAGTATCATTACCGATGAAAACAGGTAACCCGGTTGCCTCATGGATAGCAGGACCAAGTTCGAGGTTGTGCACGTCATAGTGAGGCATTTGCAAAACCGTCCCCTTCTCGGCATTTATCAACCCCGGCAGCGATACGGCAATTGCGGTGATACGGTCTAACTCACCAACATGATTGGCAAAGAAGGTGTTAATTTCATCTAGGAGCGTCTTAAGTACGGCATCTTGGTGTAAGGCTGCGATTTCCTGCCGTTCTTCCACCAATATATCGCCCCCAAGCTCATGCAAAGCAATCGTAAGATATCCGCGTCCCAGGCGGATCGACAAAAACTGCCATCCTTCGTTGGCAGGAAGCAACCCTATTGCCGGGCGGCCTCTACTGGTCGATTCCTGGTATTGCGTTTCCTTGACCAGATGAGCTTCAATCAACTCTCGAGTGATCTTGGTAATACTGGCGGGCGCAAGCAGGCTGCGCTTAGACAATTCAATTCGTGAAATAGGACCGTACTGATCAATAAGCTTGTAGACGCTGCCGGCATTATTTCTTTTAATATGGTCAATGTGACCAGGCTGAGCGACATACATGCCAATACTCCCGACATTAAAAGTGAAAATAAACGTTAATGGATTAATTTTTTTACTTTGCGAACTAATTGTGAAGTCGATTCTTTCGAGGACGTGACATCCATCACGACTAATACCTAATTGTACCTGTTTTTTGTGCTATCAAATCAGTATTAGGTATCTTTTTAGGGTAGTTTTTTTACAAATAAAATTTAAGTTATTCCCATCAGAAATTCTCTGATACCACATTTACATATTGATGCCAACGATCGTCGAACAGTACCGAAACTCGGTTATTCCACCACTATTGGCTAAAGACATCAGCAATGAGTTTTGACATAATGCTCTGCTGCTATTTTGCAGATTGATTTATTGCAACAAGAAATGTTCAACTCGCCACGAGGTTAGCGGTGTACAAAATTAACGAAGTCTTTGAAACCATTCAAGGTGAAGGTGTATTTACCGGCGTCCCAGCCATCTTTGTTCGCTTGCAGGTATGCCCTGTCGGCTGCGCTTGGTGTGATACCAAACAAACCTGGACCGCCGAGCCACAAGATTTTTCTTCACTGGAAGACATCATGGCAAAAACAGCCGACTCACCGCTTTGGACTAATCTTGATGCTGACGGCGTTGTTCGCCTATTAACAGATCAGGGCTACACCGCTAAACACGTAGTGATTACCGGTGGCGAACCTTGTATATACGATTTGGTTCCCCTCACTCAATCTTTGGAAAAGGCTGGCTTTCGCTGCCAAATTGAAACCAGCGGCACATCAGAAGTCAAGGCAACTACGGATACCTGGGTCACTGTCTCGCCTAAAATCAACATGAAAGCAAAACTGGACGTACTGCCATCGGCTCTGCAACGAGCCGATGAAATCAAACATCCAGTCGGGACGTCCAAAGATATTGAGCAGCTTGATAGCCTAATAGACGGTATCGCACTAAAACCCAATGTCAGTATTGCTTTGCAGCCGATCAGCCAGAAGCCGAGAGCAACAGAGCTCTGTATCGATACCTGCGTAAAGCGTAACTGGCGGCTGTCGATTCAGACTCACAAGTATCTCGCGATTGCCTAAACCCGACATCAGCCGCTGACTTCATCGCGGCTGACTTCACCCTGGTGTTATAATCTCGCTTGCGACTTTATTCTTACATTTTAGATCCCTGCCCAATCTACAAGACAGTGCCGCTCCTTTAACACGCCCCAATTTACCCAAATCTATACTGAGCGCAAAACATAATAAATGTTTGGGGATTTTGTTATGCGCGCTTATCTAGGATATTACCTTGCCGCCGTCTGCTGCCTACTTCTGTCGGCATGCGGCGGCGGAGGAAAAGACGAACCCGTAGCGGCAGGTGAAGCCGCACCGGTCTCGACCAAGTTTACGATTACTGTCGATACACCCACTGATTTACTTACGGCCCAAACGGCTGACTTCAGCTTGATCAGCACCGCTTACGCCGAAGCACAGACTAGCCTTACCGAAGGGAGTTTCGCTGCCGTCTGGCTAGACAGCACGGGAAAAATTCTCGAGAGAATTGACATCACAAGCTGGCAAACCCTCGGCAACGGCACCTACGTCATTGAAGCCGGCACCCGCATCCGTATCAATGCGGTATTGTTAGTCGACCAATCTCCTGTCCCTGATATTACTGTGACCATTGGAGACACTATCCCACCTCACCTCTATATGGTGCCATTAACGGAAGAGAGAATTGCCGTCAGCCTCAAATCAAGTCTGGCCTATTACGCCTTGGTTCAACGCGTGTTGCTTGACGAAAGCTGGGGAATTTTCGAGGAGATTTTTTTCAGTCCGGCACGAAGTAAAGTGTTTCTATTCCAGCAAGAGCTCAATGCTATTGCCGATGATCTCGAAGCCACCCTACTGCCAAAAGTCGGCTTACAGAACATGAGACTCAGTAATTTGCTCTCGCTTTCCATCGTCCAGAATATGACAAAAGGCAGAATGGAACGTTTTGTAACAGAACAGACATCCGCCGAAGCCAATATTCAAGCTATTTTAAATGACGGCTATTGGAAGATAGGCAGCTTTAGCTCCAATAGCGGTAGCGGTATTCTCACCGACCAAATGGTTTACAGCGGGCAAGGTTCCGAAACAGGGGAAACCACGATTAGTGAATACCGCTGGGATAAAAATGGCGTCGAAGATATCTCACTGACAGAGGTTTTTACCTATCTCAGCGGAACGACCAGCTTTGGCTCAGACGATATAACCCATCAAGTACTTACCTCAAATGGCTGGGTTGGCTTGTTTGACTACCTTAAAGTCGAAGTGGCTACTGCAAAGACAGTATTGCTGACCGATGCGGCACTGGACAAGGATGACGAAACAGGCGTCACAATGGATGCCAAGGTATATCCACTCGTCGATAAAAAAATTCACGACTTCCTGTCAGGGAAAGATAATCACTACGTAA
>Ga0209379_10001896_pt1 | contig 13130 bp, 12 predicted proteins | sample tdDd001_FD_187124 | JGI IMG/M metagenome (GOLD analysis project Ga0209379, IMG submission 187124) | Marine sediment microbial communities from the Atlantic coast under amendment with organic carbon and nitrate - tdDd00.1 (SPAdes)... | ecosystem: Environmental > Aquatic > Marine > Coastal >...
TGGCTTTTTTGTTGTAAGGTTAATTTTAAATATATAAGGGTTGTATTGTTTTCTAGGAAACAATTACTTAAAACCACAAAGTATTGCATGCCAATTTTAATTGGTGCTCTAGCAACTTGGAGTCAAACAAATTATTATAGGTTCTATACTAGTGAGTATTTTGACTTAAGTGTATTAGCTTATTTATCCTTGGGGTTCGCAATTGCAACTAATTTATTTTCAGCTTTAGAGTCTTTAATAAATCAGTACTTTATGCCATACTTATACAAGGCAGTAAGCGATAAAAATGTTAATAGAGATGAAGTGTTCTCTTTGGTGTTCAATTCATTAATACCAATATACTTGGCTTTTGCTATTTTCTTAATGTATTTTTCACCATTGGTTATAAAGCTTATTGCAAGCACTGAATATTCCGAATCATATATATATATGTTGTTTGGGATTGGCATTGAACTTGTTCGTGTTGTTACGCGCTTATTAACGCATGTGTTTTATATAGAATCTTGTACTAAGTCTGGCATGTTGGCTTCAGTATTTGGAGGTTCGCTAGTTATTTTATTACTGACATTTTCTGTTAATATTATAACCAATGAAATTATTCTAATTCCCATTTATTTACTTTTTGGTGCATCGGCTTCTTTAGTTATTGTCCTTTTAAAATTAAGAAGACTAGTCAAAATAAATTTTAATATAACAAACTTTATTACTGTTTCACTTTTTTCTCTTTGTTTGTATCTTATTCCTTTTTCTTTGGATGAAGGTTTGTTTTATTATGCTTTATTTATAGCAATTGCCTTTTGTTATTTTATTGGGATTCAATACTATTTCAATAAAAGTATTTTTTCAAAGTTGGCTTGATTTATTAACACTCGTGGGAATTGAAATGAATGTTCGAACGCCATTGGTAAGTTGTATTTTACCAGTTTATAACGCTGAAGAATATCTATCGGAATCGTTAGATAGTATATTGTCTCAAACCGAATCTGACTTTGAGTTGATCATAATTAATGATGGTTCAACAGACAAATCATTATCAATTATTGAGAAATTTGCCCAACAAGATTCACGGATAAGGTTCTTAGACCGTGAAAATAAGGGGTTGAACTATTCGCTAAATGAAGCTCTCTCATTATCGAGAGGCGTTTTTATCGCAAGAATGGATGCTGATGACGTTAGTTTGCCAACGCGTTTTGAGAAGCAACTGAACCTATTAGAGTCTTCAGAGGCAGATATATGTGGTTGTCATTTTTTGTCGATTGACGAAAACAGTAAAAAAATTGATTCGACAATAGTACCTCTTACCTCAGATGCAATATTGACTAATCTATGTATCACTGTACCTTTTGCGCATGGTTCTGTCATGATACGGAAAGAATTCTTATTGCAGTATGGCCTTAAATACGGAATGAGAGATCACACTACAGCAGAAGATTATGATTTGTGGATCCAAATGTATGAGAAAAAGGCAAAATTCTGCAATGTTGATGATTACTTATTTGAATATAGAGACTATGGTAATTCGATTTCAAAATCTAATTCGAGAAATCTGAAAAACGATGCTAAAGCATTATCGCGACAAATGTTTAATAACCATTCCGAAGATATTAAATCTTCTATTAGCGATATGCTAAAGCTCTCTTTATCTCAAGAAGAGAAAAATTACGTTATAGCATGTTCTCTTTATCTTTTTATTTTCGGAAAGAGTACTATATTCTGCTCGGTCTTACGCAAGATGCCCATAAAAAATTTAGTTGTTACAGGGACTAAATTTTTATCTGGAAGATTTTTCTAATCTTATAATAAAAGAGTGCTATTATTTTGAGCTCCATTCTCGATGTCAAATTTGATAAATACTCCATTTTGTGGTTTTTTGTTATTACTTATGTGCTTATTGATTGCATAACAGGTTTTACAGTACAGCAAATTGGCATTGATTTGAAACTTTCTCAATTATTGAAAGTCGCATTGTTTGTAACTTTTGTCATTTATGTTATTGAATATAATGTGAAGCTGTCTTTGTTACTGGTTTTTTTATTGCTATGGTTATTAGTTAATCCAACTAGAATGGTGTTTTCATATAACTCGTTCAACGCATTATCATATGATTTTCCTGCTGCGCTCAGGGTTTTCATGATAATTTTATCGCCAGTTTTTTTTGTGCTTTTTGCAAAGCAGAATCATGATAAATTTCTAGTTTATGCTCGTCGAACAATGCACTTTAGCTTCGTTGTTATTTGTTTGAATATTTTGTCTGGTTATTTAGGGTTTGGCTTTCATACTTACCCTGTAGCAGAGGTCGGATTCAAAGGTTTCTTTTTTGCTGGTAATGAATTAAGTGCATTGTTTATTCTCTTTTCTAGTTTTTTTCTATTCGAAGTTTGGGAAAAGAAAGGAATAAGCATATCTTACTTTATTTGGTCTGTCTTTGTTTTATTTACAGGGTATTCAATAGGAACAAAAACAGGCGCTTTTTTTGGCCTTATATCTGTATTTATGATTCCTCTCGCTTCTTACGCGGCAAAGGGAAATGGTATAAAAGTATTATCTACTATTGTTTTCAGCTCATTGGTTTTGGTAATAAGCTTTTACTTGATGTTTTCTCTAATACAAAATACCGTGCTTTATGAGAAATTTTCTTGGATTCTTGAAAATAGAGGTCTGTCAGGATTGATTTTTTCCGGCCGTGACCGATACTTATTTGACTTTTTTGATAGAATGGATAATTCGCAAGGTATATTAAGCTTTATATTTGGTATTGGCTCTGGTGTCCCTCAATACCAATTTAAAACTATAGAAATTGATTTCTTTGACTTGGTTATGTACTTTGGTATTCCAACTGCTTTTTTATACTTTATTTTTGCTATTTTCTCAGTTTTAGCTCCTCTAATTCTGTTAACAAAACGCCCGTATGCTCCAGTATTACTAGTTGTTAATTTTACATTCTTATTTTTATCCTTTCTTTCTGGTCATATTTGGACATCCGGAATGTTAGGTATCGGTTGGGGAGTATTTAATGCATTCCTGGTGATTAAGGAGGCAACGCCAAACTCTCCAGAGTTTTCGGAGAGCTCTGATGGGTATTATCAGTATCAGAAATGATATGTCATCATTAATTATCTGACATATAAATGGCTATTAAACGAAGGTTGTCTTATTTATCGTACTTATACCTTTTGTGAGTAATAATGGTTTTTTACTCAGGTGTAAGGTCAGGAGATGTCTTGAGTATTTTCAGTTTGTTGAGGTATACATGAGCAAAAAGGTTTTATATGTTACCAATATGTGGCCAACACATAAAACTCCTTGGCTAGGAACTTTTGTAAAGACACAGGTAGACTCGCTGAATGATATTGGATTAGATATTGATGTATATAACATCAGTTCAAAAAAGTCAGAAGGCTCAAATCTAAATTATATTAAAGCGGTGATATATCTGTTTTTTAAGTTATTAAAAGGCAAGTACGACTGTATTCATCTACAGCATTGGATTTGTTGGGTTGTTGTTTTGCCTGTTTTTTGGGTGAGAAAAGTTTATACAGTTCATGAGGGTGAATTTTTTCTTGGTGGTTACAGAAAGTTTTTTATAAACCTAGCTATAAAGTTTTCTAGTAAGGTTATCTTTGTTAATCAGTATATGTATAGGGAATATATCAAGAGAGATGAATCTAATAACGATAAGTATTTCTTTATTCCCTGTGGTGTTGATGAAGCTAAGTTTTATAAGCTTGGAAGAGATGAGTGCAAGAAAAAACTAGGCTTAAGAGCCGATAAAAAGTACATATTCTTTCCTGCTAGTCCATACCGTAAAGAAAAGAATGCTGCCTTTTTAGAAGCATGGAACGAAAGGTATAACGGTTGCGAAAATTGCAATGTCGAGATAATTTGGGGTGGTTCTATTTCATATGATTTGATGCCAACTTGGATGTCTGCAAGTCACTGTGTGTTAACCTTGGGTGACTACGAATCGGATGGCATGGTTGTAAAGGAATCGATTTCCTGCGGTACACCCGTAATTTCATTCGATGTGGGTAATTCAAATCTATATATTGAATCTGAACAATGTGGAACAGTAATTAAACGCAATCTGGCAGAGCTTGATAAAGCTATTACTAAAGTTATAACCCTTGAAGAAAGTGATAAATCATTACTTAATCATTCATATAATTTAGTCAATACGGCACATTCTGTGAAAGCTGTATATTCAACACTGGCCCGAAGCCAGTAAAGGTAATGAGACTATGAGAAAGCCTATTCCCGAGTGTTTTGGATTAAAGTTTTTAGGGTATTCGATTGAAGAGTTAGACTATCTTTTGCTTCGTGATAACTTTGAACATATTTCAACTGTTAATGCAGAGTTTATAGTTACGGCTTATGAAAATAATGATGATAGATTTCTCAATATTTTAAAAAATTCAATTTGTACTATGGATGGTGAAATACCATTATGGATAGCAAAGCTAGTCGGAAAGGAAACTAAGCTTTTAAATAAAGTATCAGGTTCTTCATACTCTACACACTTGCTTGAACTTTGTGCAGAAAAAAAACTCAAGGTTTTTTTCTTAGGAGGAAACAGTAGTTCAATTGAGAGTTTACTGAATATTTATCCTGATAGAAATCTTATTGACGCGTATAGTCCTAAGTTTGAAGATTACCCTTTTTCTCAGTCTAATACTAACGAAATACGTTCTAAGCTAAGTAAGTTCAAACCAGATGTATTACTTGTTGGTTTTGGTGCTCAAAAACAGGAATTCTGGATTGATGATAATAAATCATATCTTGAATCAATCGGTGTACGAGCTTCAATAGGAGTCGGTGGTACTTTTGAGTTCTTATCTGGTGGGATTTCTAGAGCCCCAGAATTAGTTCAAAAGTTAGGCTTGGAATCGATTTATCGTTTAGCTCAACAGCCGTCATTGTATAGAATAAAGCGGATAATAAAGTCTCTGAAAGTCTTTTTATATATAAACAAATAGTTTTGTGAGGAACGATGAGAAAAGTATTGTTATTTCTATACCATTTTTTTGATAAAAAAGTGAAAGCTTTCTTTGCAATTTTAAACTTGAGCATTTTTAAAAGCTATTTGTTTTTTTTGACTAAGGCTAAGAATGTAGACGTTGCTATCGGGAAAGTTAATTTGGTTGGTCTACCTGTTATTACAGCGGCCTCGAACTCTATACTTAGAGTTGGTGACAATGTTACCTTTGTATCATCTAGGTACTTTAACCCAATCGGGCTTAATAAACGTACAAATATAAGGTTGCTCAGAAACAAATCAAAATTAGTGATTGGTAATAATACTGGTTTGAGTGGCGTTACTATTTGTTGTGAGAAAGAAATTACGATTGGCAACAATGTAGGATTCGGGGCTAACTGTATAATAATCGATACTGATTTTCATAATTTCAGGGCAAAAGAGCAAAAAGATTTTGATGATCCTGCTCTTGTGCCTGTTGAACCTGTTGTCATAGAAGATAATGTTAAAATAGGAATGAATGTAACTATTTTGAAAGGTGTATCTATTGGCAATGGGACTATAATTGCAGCAAATTCAACTGTAGTTAAAAGTTGTCCACCGGATTCTTTTCTTGCGGGTAATCCTGCTAAGATTATTAACTAAGTTTGACAAAATTAGATGTTAATTGCTATTGACCTTTAATAATTGTACAGATTATTTTAAATAAGCATTTAGTCATTATTGGATATAGAATGATTCTACCTATAGTTATGGCTGGCGGCACTGGAAGTCGTCTTTGGCCTTTATCTCGAGAGTATTACCCAAAACAGTTCTTAACTGTTGAGGGGAACCTTTCAATGCTTCAGCAAACATTCGCTCGTCTTGATGGCATTGAGCATAAAGACCCATTATTAATTTGTAATGAAGACCACCGCTTTATTGCAGCAGAACAGGTTCGTGTAGGTGGTTTTGAAACTTCTGGTATTATCTTAGAGCCTGTTGGGCGAAATACTGCGCCTGCTATCGCGTTGGCTGCTTTGCAAGTGGCCCAGCAGGAAGATGAAGACCCTATTTTGTTGGTCTTGGCAGCAGATCATATGATAGAGGATACTGATGCGTTTCAACGATCAGTTAACCAAGCGATTCATTATGCGGAAGTAGGCCATTTGGTGACTTTTGGAATTGTTCCGACGGCCCCTGAAACAGGCTATGGTTATATCAAAAGAGGGACTAGCAGCGATATTCAATGTGGGAATATTGACTTATCTGTTGCGTGTTCTACCGCATTCCATGTTGATAGCTTTGTCGAGAAGCCGGACTTGGAAACCGCAAAAACTTATTTGAACTCAGGTGACTACTATTGGAATAGTGGTATGTTCATGTTTAAAGCTTCTCAATATATAGCAGAGTTAAGAAAGCACCGACCTGATATTTTAATGGCTTGCGAAAAAGCACTTGCTGATGCTGAACCTGATATGGATTTTATCCGTGTCAGTCGAAAATTATTCGAGCTTTGCCCAGATGACTCTATTGATTATGCTGTAATGGAAAAGACAGAGCACGCAACTGTTGTTCCTATGGATGCTGGTTGGAATGATGTTGGATCGTGGTCTGCTCTTTGGGAGGTTTCTGAGAAAAACAGCGACAATAATGTTATTAAAGGAGACATTATTGCTGTTAATTCTACAGATAACTATCTCCATGCTGACAATAAGCTAATTGCAACAGTAGGAATTGATAACCTTATAGTGGTTGAGACTAAAGATGCTATTTTGGTCGCTAATAAAGATCAAGTACAGGATGTTAAAGCTGTTGTAAATAAACTTAAATCGTTAGACCGCTCTGAGCATAAACTTCATCGAGAGGTTTATCGTCCTTGGGGTAAATATGATTTAATTGATTTTGGTCAGCGAGATCGAGTCAAGCGAATTACGGTTAAACCAGGAGAAAAGCTATCTATTCAGAAACACCATCATCGTGCGGAACACTGGATAGTAGTGGCTGGGACAGCTCGGGTCACTAACGGAGACCAAGTGAGCTTGATTACTGAAGATCAATCTACATATATTCCTTTGGGTACAATTCATGCCCTAGAAAATCCCGGTAAAATTCCACTTGAAATGATTGAAGTGCAGACTGGAAGTTATTTAGGTGAAGATGACATTGTTCGTTTTGAAGATCGATATGGTAGGAGTTAATCATGGCTAAGCTTAATTGTTTCAAAGCTTATGACATCCGTGGTCAGTTAGAAGTAGAGTTAAACACAGATATTGCCTACCGTATAGGACGTGCCTTTGGTGAGCATCTGAAGCCTAATTCTGTGGTTGTTGGAGGTGATGTTCGTTTGACCTCTGAGGAGTTGAAATCCGCGTTAGCTGAAGGCCTGATGGATGCTGGAGTCGATGTGATTGATATTGGTATGACAGGAACCGAAGAGATCTACTACGCGACTAAATACCTTGGTGTTGATGGAGGCATTGAAGTAACAGCTAGCCATAATCCAATGGATTACAATGGAATGAAGTTGGTACGTGAAGATGCAAAACCTATCAGTGGAGATACAGGTCTAAGAGACATTCAACTTATCGCTGAAGCTAATAATTTTTCTTCAGTTGTAAAAAGAGGTTCGTTAACTAGTACATCAAACCTTAGTGCATATGTAGATCATCTAATGACTTACATCTCTCCAAGTAATATTAAGCCGATGAAGCTTGTTGTGAATTCTGGTAATGGAGCAGCAGGTCACGTAATTGATGAAATCGAAAAACGTCTTAACGCAGCAGGTGTACCGATTGATTTCATCAAGGTTCACCATGAAGCTGATGGTAATTTTCCTAACGGGATTCCTAACCCACTATTACCTGAATGTCGAGCCGATACTGCGAATGCAGTGATAGAGCACAAAGCTGACATGGGTATAGCCTGGGACGGTGATTTCGATCGTTGCTTTTTATTCGATGAAAAGGGTGACTTTATTGAGGGCTACTACATTGTAGGCCTTTTGGCTGAAGCCTTTTTGCAAAAAAACTCAGGTGCAAAGATTATTCATGACCCACGGTTAAGCTGGAATACTATCGATGTGGTGAAAGCTGCAGGTGGTGAGCCAGTTATGTCTAAGACTGGTCACGCATTTATTAAAGAGCGTATGCGGTTAGAAGATGCAATCTATGGTGGAGAAATGAGTGCTCATCATTATTTCCGTGATTTTGCATACTGTGATAGCGGTATGATTCCGTGGTTATTAATTACAGAACTTCTTTCTGTTAAAGAAATGAAGTTATCTGAAACGGTAAAAAAACGTATCGAAGCGTATCCTTCATCAGGTGAAATAAATTCTAAATTACGAGATCCTCAAGCTGCAATAGCCCGTGTTCGTAGTGAATATGAGTCTGATGCATTATTGATTGATGAGACTGATGGCATTAGCTTAGAGTTTCACCAATGGCGTTTCAATCTCCGTTCGTCTAATACAGAGCCTGTAGTTCGTCTCAATGTTGAATCTCGACGAAACATTCCATTAATGGAAGAAAAAACGCGAGAAATCTTAGATTTGTTACGACAATAGTTGATGCTCCTATTATCAGGAGCTCCTTTTTTGTAAACTAAACTCCAGCGGGTAATTCCAGTTTCGAGAGCCTTATGCCTACCGCATTTATTTTTGTCTTTTTCGCTTCGTTTTGTAGCCTTTTCGTGTTCCGAAAAGTCGCAAAACGAGTTGGTTTGGTTGATAAGCCGAACGCTCGGAAACATCACCAAGGTGTCATTCCTCTTGTTGGTGGTGTGTCTATCTTTATTACACTAGCATTTACCTTCTTATTGTTTACAGACATAACGCCTGACGCCATTCTATTCTTGGTTTGTGCGACTATTTTGGTAATTACAGGGGTTATTGATGATCGCTACGACATCAGTTTTAAGCTTCGGCTTATCATTCAGGCTGGTGTGTCGTTTGCGATGATGCTCATTGGTGATAAGAGTTTGCATAACTTAGGTTATTTAATGGGCAGTGAGGCCATTGAACTATCTGTAGCTGCGAGTTACTTCATTACTGTACTCGGTGTTATTGGGGCGATTAATGCCTTTAATATGGTCGATGGTATTGACGGCCTCCTCGGTGGTTTGGCATCTGTGACCTTTGGAGCGCTGGGTTTCATGTTTCTAGTTGATGGGAATATGGATCTGGCTATGGTCTGTGGCTTGATTGTAACTGCGATTGTGCCTTATATCTTGTTAAACCTTGGCTTTCCTTTAGGGCGTCGATTTAAGGTCTTTATGGGTGATGCTGGTAGTATCTTTATTGGTTTCACTGTCATTTGGCTGTTGATTGAAGCAACCCAAGGTGAAAATAATACATATATACGCCCGGTAACTGCCCTTTGGGTTATTGCTATTCCTCTTATGGATATGGCGACGATTATGGTTCGTCGCGTACGAAAAGGTCAGTCACCATTTAAGCCCGACCGCGAGCACTTGCATCATATCTGCCAGCGAATTGGCCTGTCTTCGGGTATGTCATTATTTGTGATTTGCACTATGGCAATTATCATGGCTGGTATTGGTATTTGGTCTGATATGGAGAAGATTAGTGAATCAGTGATGTTTGCCAGCTTCTTGGGGGTTTTCGCGGTTTATTTTTACGTTATAAGCCATATCTGGCGCATTATTACACTTATCCATAAAGTGTTTGGTACAAATAAGCCAATAGACATTAATCTCGAAACTCAAGGCCAAGCTCAGCAGCAAGCTAACACTGAAAAATAACTAAACAAGCGGTAACAGAGAAAACTTTGATTGATGCTCTGTGGGGCTGTTGTTAATGCCGCGCAACAGGGTTTTCTTATTTCCTTCTACTGTTTCTATCAAATATTTTTACCTACGGATAGTAGGTACGGACAGGAACAGACGCTTGCTGATAGTAAGTGTTTATTTTTAAAATTTGGGGAGAAAGATGAAGGTACTTGTCACAGGCGGAATGGGTTACATCGGTAGCCATACCTGCGTTCAAATGATCGAAGCAGGCATGACGCCTGTCATTATCGATAACCTGTATAACAGTAAGGAAACTGTGCTCGCTCGCATCGAAAAGTTGACTGATGTGCGGCCTGTCTTCTACAAAGGTGATATTCGAGACCGTGCTTTTCTCGATCAGGTCTTTGCTGAGCAGAGCATTGACTCGGTGATTCATTTTGCTGGACTGAAGGCTGTCGGTGAATCTGTCGAGCAACCTTTGAAGTATTATGATAACAATGTTCATGGTACGTTAGTGTTGGTTGAAGCTATGTTGGCGGCTGGTGTTAATAACCTTATTTTTAGCTCGTCGGCAACTGTTTATGGCGATCCGGCTTCTGTGCCTATTCGTGAAGATTTTCCAACCAGTGCAACAAATCCTTATGGACGTAGCAAGCTCATGGTGGAAGAATGTCTGACGGATATACAAAAAGCCCACCCTGAGATGAGTGTTACGATCCTACGTTACTTCAATCCGGTTGGCTCGCACAAATCTGGTGAACTCGGTGAAGATCCGCAAGGGCTCCCCAATAATTTGATGCCGTTCATTTCACAGGTGGCTGTGGGACGTCGTGAGTTTCTGTCTGTATTTGGTAATGATTATCCGACCGTTGATGGTACGGGGGTCCGTGATTATATTCACGTTGTTGATCTGGCTAATGGCCACCTTGCGGCGCTTAATCACCGTGGCAAAACTGCGGGCCTGCATATCTATAACCTAGGGACAGGGCATGGCTATAGTGTACTAGAGATGGTCGAAGCATTTTCTAAGTCGTCTGGTGTGCGGGTTGAGTATAAAATTTCTCCACGTCGGGCTGGAGACATCGCAGAATGCTGGGCAGATCCGACCAAGGCAAAGTCTGAGTTACAATGGCAAGCGTCGCATACTTTGGATGATATGACGACAGATACATGGCGCTGGCAGTCACAGAATCCAACTGGTTATCCGTCAAAGTAATCTATTTTGAATAAAGAAGCGATGTTGTCTGGTAGAGCAAAGATACTTTGCTTGAGCCAACCGTCGCTTCTCAAAAGCGTTGTTAGGCTTTCTTTATACTTTCAATATTCCTGCCTTCTATCTTCCCGCCTTATCGCCTTCGACATCCTGTCGTATTTTTCAAGCTGCTCAAAAAATAACGTGAACTTCAACAATATAACGAACCCAAGATGGATAATTGAGTTCAACGTTAGGCCCTCTTTCCACCTGAAAATCCTTTTACCCTGCATACACCACTCCTTGCAATAGATAACCAAGCTTAGCCTGTTACACTTATTCTATTAGTCCAGCCTTACCATTATTTATATAATCTCAAGAGTTCAGAAACCTGTATCAGCTTAACAATACTTATATGCCTAATCGGAGCATAGTTTTCAGTGTAGTGATAACTTGGTGGCATGTAAGTATTATTAATGAGACACATAATGAAACTTGATTAAAGAGGCTGATGACTAAAAAGTGTATTTGAAATTGCAAGGACATAATGAAAGTGTTTAATTCTGATCTTTTTTGAAATATTGAGCTGTTTTTGTCTATTATTTCACCCTGTGGATTGTGCATTAATTAGCAACTTAGAGCTTTCATGGGGCTGAATTATTTCTTTTCTCTTTTTTGATATTTAGTGCCGTTAAGCTGTTATTGATCTTGCGAAGAAATGCCGTGATCCGCCAGATATGGGTGATGGACAGGTAGTAAGTTACAAACAAAATGAGAAAGGCGCTAAACATAATCGATTCGCTAATTTCTGCCTGTTCGCCCAGTATTCCGATATAAGCCAACAAGGAAGCCAAACCACAGATAGCAAGTAGAGTCATTCTCTGTGATAGACCTATGCGTTGGCAGATATGGTGCAGGTGTTCACGGTCAGGCTTAAACGGAGACTGACCTTTTCGTACACGGCGGATCATGATTGTAGCCATATCCATAAGTGGAAGAGCAATTAGCCATAATGCCGTAACGGGGCGAAGCGGTGTATTTTCACCTTGAGTGCCGTTTACCAGCAGCCAAATGACGGTAAATCCAATAAAAACACTGCCAGCATCCCCCATAAAGACCTTAAAACGTTGACCAAGCGGAAAGCCGAGGTTGAGCATTACGTAGGGGATAGTTGCAATCACTATCACAAAGCAGAAGTTATAGAGGTCTAGCTGATGGTCTAACCAAAACAGGTAGCCAAGTGATGAAAAGGTTACGGTAGCTAAACCTCCTAGGAGTCCATCTATACCATCGACCATGTTAAAGGCATTAATGGCGCCTAGTACTGCCAATGTCGTGATTATGTAGCTCAACGGTGTATTCAGGGTTAAGTTACCAAAACCTAACAAGTCCCCTAGGCTTGCGAGGTACAGGCTACCGAATTTAATCATGATGATGGACATCAGAACCTGAATGATCAGCCGTGCTTTGAAGCTAATATCGTACTTGTCATCAATGGCACCTGTGACGACAAGAACAGAGGCGCAAAAAAGGTAAAGGTTGGAATTACGGGCGAGGTCCGGTGTCACTAGAAGAGCGAGTGTAACGGTGAAAAAGATGGCTATACCACCGATAAGAGGGATCGCTCCTTGGTGTTGTTTTCTGCCGGATGGAATGTCGACTAGCTGAACTTTCTTCGCGACCTTTCGCAGTGCAAACAGGCTGGTAAAAGAAAAGATAAAAATGAGTGCAAGTCCACTGTCCATAGCTATGACCTTTTAGATATAAGCAAAAAACTGACATATGTTATATCTATTGCGGATGACATTAAAGTTACATATGCAACATGCAGTATGTTTGGTCTATTAAAGCGACTAAGGTAACGCTTTGGAAGCATCTATAATGTCTATTGGATATTTTTTGCTAATGTTATTTTTTTGGCGCAGCACTATTTTGTTGTACCGTTATTAGTAAAATATTATGTATCAATGATAGGTATGTCAAAAAGGTAGTTGTCTTCTTTTTGAGACTATATCGCTTCGCTTCTCCTTTTGATCTTCCACTTCACTATATATTACTCGTATCAATAGTATTTTTTCCGTGACATGTCTCTAGCAATATCTGTTGTTCTCTTACCCTTCGTTATGTATTTGCCATCATCTTGTCAGTCTCATTGGACATAGGGCAAAAACGTGAACATCATTCATCATGGTGCTCGTACTGGCGTGACAGGATCGTGCCATGAAATACGGGTTG
>Ga0209379_10001897_pt1 | contig 13127 bp, 11 predicted proteins | sample tdDd001_FD_187124 | JGI IMG/M metagenome (GOLD analysis project Ga0209379, IMG submission 187124) | Marine sediment microbial communities from the Atlantic coast under amendment with organic carbon and nitrate - tdDd00.1 (SPAdes)... | ecosystem: Environmental > Aquatic > Marine > Coastal >...
ACGCACCTGCAGTGATAAGACCCTGAGTTTCACCGTCGATAGAGATATAACATGGAGTTGGCATAGTAAAATCCTTATGGTTTGGGTGTAAAAACACCTAACCCTAAGTCAAGAACCATGCCAAAATTAAAAGCTATATATTTCAACAGCTTAAGCGTTTGTTAATATACGAGCTGAGCAACTTTTTGCTCGAATCGAGCAAGATCTTGCTCAAATCAAGCAAGATCTTGCCCAGAAGCAACAAGTGTACCAAGATTGAAAAATGAACAAATAATGGGGTGAGAGATCGCCCAAGTTGGAGCGAGCTGACTAGGCTGACCTCGCTTTTGGCCGTGTTTTGTGGCGGGTTTATTATTTACTCACCGCTGACGATTAATAAGCCGTGTTTGGCGGTAAGTGGTGTACACTTATAGGCTATCTATAAGAGAAACAAAGGCTTAATGGTTGAGGTGCGAATGAGACATCTAGCGAGTCGTATTTGGTTATGTTCCCTACTGGGACTCATGGTGCTGATGAGTGCGTCAGCGAGTTTCGTTGTACACGCAGCGGAGGAATCACAACCTGTTGCTCCGTCAAAAACAGAGCGAACTCTGGAAAGAATTAACTTAGATTTGAAAGAGTTATCTGATGCCTTGCTAACGAGCAGTGGTCAGGAAAAGGATGCGCTGCAACTCAAGTTATTTCAAAAAAATGAGGAACTAAGGTCGGCGCTAGAAAATGCGATTGAACGTCACTCACTTCCAACACAGACCTTGATCACTCAGGTCGAGATGCAGCAGAACTACTCACAAGGTGCGACGACTTACCTTGAGGGGAAGATCAAAGATCTCAATGAGAAGATTAATGGTGCTAAAGATGAGGAACGCCTCACCTTGCTCAATGACTACCAAGAGTTACAGCACTATTTTGATAATGTCATAGAGTCGAGTTGGCAGAACATTGAATGGCTCAGCAAGCTCGGTGTCGATGAAACTGCCGCCACGGCAAGCTTTCGTGATTTAGTCAGTAAGCGACTCCGTCTTATCTCAGCCTCGGTTGAGTATTTCAATCAACAGATTGGGGTGGTTGGCAAGCAGTTATCGGCCAGTCCTGAATCAGAGAAGTCCTCGTTGCAGTTGTCGCAACTGGTGATTAAGCAGCGCATGTCAATTGCGGTTGAAAGTCTCAGCTCTCTGATTTCTATCGCTGACCAGCTGGATATCAATACCTCGGAATACAAACGCCTGATGTTTGAAGTGACCGGGAGTATCACTCAGGATCTGTTTGATGGTCAGGTGCTGATTTCTATTATTTCCCATTGGTCGACCAATATCTGGGACTGGTTAGCCAACAATGCACCACAGCATCTGTTCCAGCTATTCATCTTTTCGCTGTTGCTACTTGCAACCAAGATGATGGCGAAGCTGACTCGTAAGGTGGTCAGTAAAACTGTGGTGTCGAAGAATCTTAAGCTTTCTCAATTGATGCAGGACTTCTTCGTCGGCATGTCGGGCAACATAGTCTGGGTGATCGGTATACTGGTCGCTTTGTCGCAAATTGGCCTTAACTTAGCGCCTGTACTAACTGGTTTCGGTATTGCTGGTGTCATTATCGGTTTCGCCTTGCAAGATACCTTATCCAACTTTGCTGCGGGTATGATGCTGCTAATTTACCGTCCATTTGATGTCGGTGATTTTGTCTTTGCCGGAGGCGTGGATGGTAAGGTAAGCCACATGAGCCTGGTCAATACAACGATCAAGACCTTTGATAATCAGATCATCATTATTCCGAACAGTAAGATTTGGGGCGATGTGATTAAAAACGTTACCCATGAACGTCTGCGTAGGGTAGATATGGTGTTTGGTATTGGTTATGGCGATGACCTGCTCAAAGCTGAGCGTGTGTTGACTGAGATTGTTACGACTCACCCAGCCGTGCTGCGCTCACCTGAGCCAAATATCAAGGTGCATACGCTAAATACTTCGTCGGTCGACTTTATTGTTCGCCCATGGGTAAAAACCGATGATTATTGGGATGTATACTGGGATGTGACCAAAGAGGTGAAGTTAAGGTTTGATCGCGAAGGGATTTCAATTCCTTTCCCTCAACAGGATGTTCACTTGCATATGGTCAAAGAGAACCCGCTTAATCCACAATAAAAAAGAGCGCCATCAGGCGCTCTTTTTTATGCTTCAATCTCTGCAAAGAAAGTAATCACAGGCTCTTGAGCTAACACGCCGTCCAGCTGACCAATCAAATGCTGAAAGTAAGGCTGCTGACAATGGAAGTCGAACGCAGCCTGGTCGGCAAACTGCTCCTGAAAAACGAAGCGACCAGCGAGCTTACTATCCTCAAGTAAGCGATATGAGATGCAGCCGGGTTCGTTACGTGTTGGTTCAATCAGTGCAGTCAGTAGTGACAACAGCTGTTGCTCTGAACCTGGCTTAGCGTTGAATTCGGCGGTGAGATTAATCATGGTGATTCCCTTTATAAGTAACGGCCTTGACGCTGAAGGAATTCAATCTTGTATCCATCAGGGTCAGTAATAAAAAAGAAAGTGGCGAGGTGAGTGCCGTGGTGGTCAAAGGCTTTGACATCAGAGGCTTCAATGCCGAGTCCGGTAATGCGTCGATGTGCCTGCTCTATATTCTCTACACTGACGGCAAGGTGACCATAACCACTGCCATGGCTATACGGCTCTTGTTGGTGATGGTTATGCGTCAGTTCGAGTTCGAAATCAGTTTCTGCGTTAGCCAGATAAGTTAAGCTAAAGCCATCAAATACAAACTGATCTTTGACCTCTAACTCAAGGGCTTGACGGTAGAATGAGATCGATTGATCAAGGTCTTTAACCCTGACCATGGAGTGAATAAGTTTTGTCATAACTGCCTCTTAATTTTGATGCTGCTAGCTTAGAGGCAGGTGAGAGCGGTTTGGTAGTACCGGAGTACGACAGGCTAGATTTTTTGTCTGTGCTGGGTCAGTTGCTGTTTGACCAATTCCATTACGTTGTCAGGTTGACGCAGATAAATCAGGCAGGCGCAGCGCAATAGTGAAGTAAAGTTGTTAATCTCGCCATTGTGCTGCAAGGCTTCATTATGAATAGTGCTGATGAAGCGAGCTAATGTCAGATCTTGTTGTTCGGCGATCTCTTCGAGGATTTGCCAGAAACTCGCCTCAAGCTTGATGCTGGTTGCATGACCATCAATCCGAATCGAGCGGGCGATGGTCTGGTAGTTTTCCTGAGGTTGCTGAGAGAATATTTCACACATAAATGACGGCCTGAACAGGGAAAACGAACATTTTTAACTGCTTCAGTAGCGAGAGTCAATTTTCGCCAAGGATAAAAAAACGCCCCGAAGGGCGCTAAGTAGTGCGAGTTTTAATAATCGTGTCTATTTCACTTGTTGTTTAATGAACTCACCTAGCTCTGAGTGATGCATGATTTTCGATACTGGCAGAATCGTATCAGCGGGTCCCCAGGCAAACACATTCACTGGTGTATGAGTATGTGTACCTGTACCCCAAACGATGTTTTGTCCCGTTGCCTGTTCACGGGCAAGTAGATTGCCGCGGTCGTTGTAAGGGAAGAAAGCGTCGAAATCATTAATCGCCGGAACCTGTTCTTCAGCTAAGTACTTATGTTGCGCTAAACGGTAGGGATTTGGTTTACTTGCTAAGACGTTTTTCGCTTGCTCGGCAGTGATTGGAAATGCGCTATTGTTATTCACGATCTCTGCTAGCTTTTCTGGTGTTTGCTGCGCTTTATCCAGTTTCTGGAACTCACTGATCATGCCATAGTAGCTCTGTTTCTGATTGTAGAGACCATCAAGAATATCAAACGCGCCAAAGTTAAAGTTAGGTGCGTAATCGCGCTTAGCAAATGCTTCGCCAGAACGCTTTTGCGGCTTTGGTAAATCTTTCGATGAGTAACTAAAGCCGAATGAGCCGGTTTCGTGGTCTGCGGTAACAATGATTAGCGTGTCATCACGACCTTGTGCCCACTCATAAACAGACTGTACTGCTTCATCGAATTTGATCATTTCATGCAGCATGGTGCCTGCATCGTTGCTGTGACCAGCCCAGTCGATCTGGCCACCCTCAACCATAAGGAAGAAACCATCTTTGTCTTTTGACAAGATGCTAAGCGCTTTATCAGTCATCTCTTTCAGGCTTGGCTGAGTGCGTTCAGCACTCTCTTTGCTGTTGCTGTAAGCTATGCCGTCATCCATGCCTGAGTATGCGAACAGGCCAAGTAGTTTGTCACCGTCAGCTTTATCCATCATGGTGCGGTTAAATGCCAGCTGGTAGCCGTCATCCTTTGCTTCGCTAATCAGGTTACGCTCGTCTTTACGCTTAGATTTCAGGTAAACGTCACCTTGAGTGAGCGTTTCCAGAGCTTTGTAGGTTGCGCCTTTTTCGTTGGTTGATTTCGGGATCCAGTGACGCAGGCCACCAGACAACATCACATCGACGCCAGTCTCTAGCATATCGGCCGCGATGTCGTTCTCCAATGAACGATGTGGCTGATGAGCAGCAAATGCAGCCGGAGTCGCGTGGGTCATACGGGTATCTGACACTAAACCTGTTGCTTTACCAACGCGTTTGGCTTGTTCTAATACGGTCTCAACATGGTTGCCTTGTGAATCGACCCCAATGACTTCAGAGCCGGTGTAGATACCAGTAGCGAGCATGGTTGCTGAACAGGCAGAATCGACAACAATTGCATCTTCCGGATGAGTGAGTGAAGAACCTATCACACCTTCCTGTGCCAGCTTGTAGAGGGCAGTAGTATTGCCTTTGTAAATTGAGTTAGGTGCCTGGTTGGCGTATGTTTCTAGCAGACCAACCTGTTGCGGGCCCATGCCGTCACCAATCATCAGGATAACGTTTTTGATTTCTGCAGAAAGTGCGTTAAAAGAGAGTGCAGAAGTGGCTACAGCGGCAATAATAGGTTTAGTTAAGTGCTTCATTGCATTGTCCTTATTTCTAAAAGCGACACGATTAAAACACCGATTTATGGCAGAGATGTTTCACATTTATTGCATAAATATAAAATTGAGCTTTTATTCGATTTTGACCACAGCAATAAAAAAAGCTCACCAAACGGTGAGCTTTGACTTAAGGAAGGAGAAAAGCAATGACTAAAGAATCGGTCTAGCTTGCTGCTGCATTGACGACAGCCAGATTGAATTCACTGCGAGCACTCTGAGCCTGCTCTGACGCCGCTACTTTGGCATCCTGAGCCTTAGAGACTGCATCAAGCGCAGTTTGAAGCTCATCTTGCAGTTCTTGAGGGAGATGATGGTCTGAGAACTCTTCTTCTCCATCATGCTCTAACGCAAATGCGCGAATACGTTTTTTCACCTTCATCACGTTAGCAAGTGCTTCACGTTCTAGCTCAGCTGCTTCTTGCGCTGCATCACGACTACGTTCGAAACGCGCTAATGCCATACCTTCAGAAGACCAAGGGTCCATTTCTGGCAGGTCTTCGATATTGATTGTCGGCTCAACATAATCTTCCTGATGACGTAGGTCGAGGCTGGTAGCGCGAACCGCTGAAATCATCAACATCACAGAGATACCAAGTAGTGGCAGACCGCCAACAATCGCCGCAGTTTGTAGTGTGCTTAAGCCACCCAGGAACATCAGTACCGTTGGCAGGAATGACAGAGTGAAAGCCCAGAACATACGGTTCCAACGCATTGGCTCTTCAGTGACATTGTTCTGAACCACTGAAGCCAGAATGTATGAAATAGAGTCAAACGTTGTTGCGGTAAAGATAATACATAGAATCGTGAACACGGCGATAACCGCGGTGCCCATTGGCAGTGAACTCAACATAGAAAAGATCGCTTTGGTTGCGCCTTCACTATTAAGAATACCGACCACATCCAGTTCTCCCGATAGTTGCAGTGACAGACCATAGTTACCGAGAATCATAAAGAACAGGAAACAGCCCATAGAGCCGAAGAAAATCGAGCCTGAAACCATCTGTTTAATCGTACGACCGCGAGAAATACGTGCCACGAACAGACCCATACTAGGAGCGAATACTAACCACCAAGCCCAGTAGAAAATGGTCCAGTCTTGTGGGAAGTGGGTGTTATCAAAGGTACCGTAACCACCGAATGGTTCAGCCCAGGTTGCCATAACAAAGAAGTTAGACAACATACGACCGATCGAATCTAAGCCGGTTTCCAGCATGAAAATGGTTGGTCCTGCTGCAAGGACAAAAGCGAGTAGGCCCATCGCACCCCAGAAGTTGATGTTACTCAGTACCTTAATTCCTTTCTCCATACCTGCGTAAGAAGAGTAGGCAAAAATCGCGGTACAGATAAGTAACACAACAATCTGGCTAAATGTGGTTTGTGGAATACCGAACAGGAAGTTTAAGCCTTCACCGATAAGCGGAGCGGCTAAGCCTAGAGTCGTTGCCGCACCACCTAGCAGGCCGAAGATAAACAGCACATCAACGATTTTGCCCGCAGCGCCTTTAGTGCGCTCTTCACCTAACACCGGCATGAGTGCGCTGGAAACTTTTAATACGGGTTGTTTGCGAACATAGAAGAAGTAAGCGATTGGCAGGGCAGGGATAAGGTAAATTGCCCAAGCAATTGGTCCCCAGTGGAAAAGGCCGTAGGTGGCAGCCCAGCGAACCGCTTCTTCACTACCAGGTTCCAGTTGGAACGGCGGAGACTGGTAGTAATAGGCCCATTCGATGCAGCCCCAATAGAGGATACTGGCGCCGATACCACCACAGAACAGCATTGCCGCCCATGAAGCCGTGGCGAATTCTGGTTCTTCGTCCGGGTCACCCAATTTGATTTGTCCCATGTCACTGAAAACGACATAGATCATGAAGAAAAATGCACCTAAGCCAAGGGCCAGGTAGAGAAAACCGAGTTTATCGGTCATAAATGTTTTTGCTACAGCAATCCAATCTGCCCCTTGTTGAGGGAATAAGATCAACGGAAAGACGATCGCAAGAAGGAGGGCGATAGCACCGAAAAAAGTCGGCTTATCAATAAGTGAAAAGGAGTTGCGCACAGTTGATTTCCATAATTATGAGTACCTTAATTATGGATTCGCTGTGCTTTTATCGACAAACGAAGTTATTTGTCGACAAGAGAAAAAGTGCTGATAAACGAAACACCTACTGGCTAAGCATTAGATGAGAGCCAGTAGAATACCTCCAACGGTTGCCGCTGCGGAAAGATATTGCCCCGCAGAATATGAACCGTCTTCCTCTTCTTCAATCTTGTCTGGGTGGTCCATACCTAGTGCGCCGTGAGCAAACGACTCCACTTTATCCCCGACCGATTTGTTTTCGTCCTTCGCCTGAACGCCTTCTTTCTCGATTTCCTGCAATGCGGCAAGCAGTGCCTTTCCTTCCTCAGAAAGAGTCACTTTGTTTTGCTCAACCTTAAGGGGAGCAGGGCCAGAAGTTGTATTTGCTGCATTGGCTTGAGGTTTTACCTGCTGGGTAGGGGACAGCTTAGCTGGCTCCATTCCTACTGGGGTCATAATGATCTCCTTACATCATCCTCAGACAATATATCGGCTGCTTGATGAAAAACTTGTGCACAATATGCAAAATTTGTATGAAAAAAGACCAAGCATAAACCGTGCCTAGTTATTATCTCGTTAATACTTTTTAACAATGCATCACCAGGCTGGGTATGAAGAGCAAAATCGATGCCTACTTGCAGCTAAGGTTGTCGTTTCTCTTGGTTAAGTGGTGGTATGCCGCGATGCGATTCTCTTGTTTTACATAGCGTACCGGAGGCGCTAGTACCTGGAGTAGGAAATCTTCATTGTCAGCATTGACGGATGCAGGTTCACTCGTGGGAGTAATTACAACCACGTTGAGTTCGGGCATTCTGCGTAAGATTGACGTTTTGATCCCCAGTCCTTGCTCGGTGTGGAATTTACCTGCGATATGCACGACCTGATGATCGGGATGGTGACGAATGTAATCAGTAATCGATTCGGCCATGGTCTCATCCCAAGTGACCTGCGCGGCGAACTGACGCTCGGTCTGCTCTGGCTTACCATGATGCATCGATGCCATAAACTTGTCTTTATATCGGCTTGGACCTGTCTCTACGTTTCGTGCCAGATAGGCTCTGTCGTCAGCATCGAGTTTATCCAGATAGGCTATACCTTGACGGCTAATACAGCGCACGATGGGTTTAGGAGCGTTAGCGGCCAGGACTTGCATTGAGTTCGCCTTTGCTAATTCGATCAGAGCTCGATAATCACTTTCATAGTTTGGCCATCCGTTGCCAGTTTTGATCAGAGTCTGCTCGCCAATTTCACCATTGAGATACGCATCGATGACGGATTGTTTGTCCCGTGAAAATTGCTCCATTGAAAGGGCAAGTTGCGGATCGTCCAGCATAAGCTGTTTAACGATGTCGGTTTGAAAACGATGAATTGCGCTATGGGTGTGCCATTCGCCGATTAATATCACATCGGCATCAGTCAGTAACGTGGGTAATGAGCTAACTGAAATGGGCTGGTTAGCCGGTGTGTAAAGTTGGTAATCGTAGAAAGTGGTGACTTTTTGCTGGTCAGAAGAGTGAACGCCTGATGAGCAAGCGCTAAGGGCTAGACAACTAAAAAGTACGCCAATCAACCGGGTCATGATAACAGCCTCCATTAAACTGAGCGGCAATAGTAATGGAGACCGTCGGTGAACTCAATGAAAACGAGAATGGTTCTCAGCTTTGTATTTATTGCTTGCGATAAACGCGAATCATAAAGTCAGCCTCACATTGAAAAAGTGTAGCTGATTTTAGTCTTTGCTTAAGCTCTTCATTTGCTTTCCAGGCGAACGGAGTCATCTGCAGCAGGTCGAAGCCATCACCATCGCTCAGTTGCATCATGTAGCTTAGTTTCTCCTCGTGCTCTAGAGCGAAGCCTTCAATCGATTCTGCCTCTTCACTATGTAACCGCACGTCAGGATAGATCTCATCGCGGAGTTGGTACAAATGGCGACCCGCGGGGGTCACCGTGACGACGATACCCTTATCAGCGATGACGCGATTTAGCTCCTGAGCATTGCATGGAGCGTAAATACGTAAAATTGCGTCCAGGCTTTGTTCAGCAAATGGCAACCTGTGGCTGGAGGCAACAGAGAAGTGGCAATTCGGGTAGCGCTTTGCCGCATAGCGAATGGCAACCTTCGAGATGTCTAGTCCATAAGTGACGGAATTCGCGTTCTGTTGAGTCAGAGCATCAGAGACTTCTGTCGTGTAATAGCCTTCGCCACAACCAATATCCAACAGGCGGTGTTCGCTGTTGTTCAGGAGTTCCGAAATCAGAGCGGCCACTCGCTGTTTGAGCGGTTGATAGTGGTCTTTCTCCAGAAAGCGTCGGCGAGCCTGCATCATTTCCTTGTTATCACCGGGATCTTTAGAACGCTTATGCTGGACTGGCATCAGGTTGAGGTAACCTTCTTTGGCCAGATCAAATGCATGATTGTTCTCACAGCGAAAAGTACGCTCGTTGCGTGAAAGAGTTTGGTGACATAAAGGACAGGTGTAAGACATAAATGGCTCTAATCGAAACTGAGTGGGCGAAGTTTATCAGGAAGCACAGCAGCAGACTAGCGGTGAGCGGATATGAATAAGGGCAACACACCAGCGTTGCCCTTAGGGTTAGAGAATGAACTGTTATAGACCCTTGTTAATGGAAGAAGTCTACTTGCTGTTTGAGCGAAGCAGCTTGTTTGATCAGATGCTCAGCACTTTCCGTCGTTTTGGCGCTCGTTTCTCGGCTTTCTCGATTTAACTCACTGATCGAGTTGGCATTGGTCGCAATCTCTTGCGATACGTTAGCCTGTTCTTCTGAAGTGGCGGCAATCGTATCTGCTTGTCCAGCGATTGACTGAACCTGAGACGCAATCGCTTCAAGCGCTACGCCAGCTTCCTGAGCCTTATCCAGAACCTGATTAGCATTGACCTGGCTTTGTGACATCAGTTGAACGGCGTTATTGGTTGAGCTCTTAAGCTGTTCAATGATGGTCACAACATCCTGAACCGACGTTTGAGTTCGATGGGCTAGGGTACGAACTTCATCAGCAACAACGGCAAAACCGCGTCCTTGTTCGCCAGCACGCGCTGCTTCGATCGCCGCGTTCAGTGCCAGCAGGTTAGTTTGCTCTGCAATCTCATCGATCATCTTAGTGACGGTCTGGATCGCTTCGCTATCCGAGTTCACTTGTTCTATTGCTTTAGCTGAGTTGTCTAACTGATCGTTTAACTGAGCGACATCGATACAAACATTTTCAACGACCTCAAGTCCTGACTGACTATCCTGATTGGTTAGACGAACATTTTCTGCAATCGCTTCTACTTGCTGAGCAACTGCCTGCGCCGAAGAGGCCATCTCTTCGATTGCGGTAGCCACTTGCTCGACTTGTTGCTGCTGAAGGTCTGACTGGCTCAGATTACGTTGTGCATCGCCAGAAACGCTCTGTGACGCTTGCTGAACAGAATCGCTGGTGGAACGGATTTCTCCAACCAAGGTGTTTAACTGGGTGGCCATATTGGCTACGCCGTTACTCAGGTTGATGATTTCGTTTTTCGACGCTTTACCTGTCGAAGGAATATCAAGACTGACTTCACCTTTCGCTAAACGAGTCATATAGCCGTTCAGTACCGTTAACGGCTTAAGATTGCGGTTAAGGAAAACCGTCAGGATGATGAAGGTGATGATAGCAACCACTGTCGCGATAGTAATAATCAGCTTGAGTAAAGTGTCACTGCCCTTGGTGACTTCCTTAATGAAAGTTCCGCCAAGGAGCTTCCAGTTCCAGCCCGGTACTTCCGTGTAGACAAGGTATTTTTCACCAACCGTACCCTGATATTCATAAGGGTAGCGAATTAGCCCGCTCTCTTGCTCGAAAATCTGATGGAAAGGTTTGTTACCATCGTAGTCACTCACTTCGATGATTGAAGGCGCATTCTCGTCATGGACAGGGTGAAGGAGATATTTACCTAAATTGTCTTCGCGGTTATCAACCACAATCGTGTATCCGGTATCGCCCCATGTGATTGAACTCAGCGATTTATACAAATCTTGTGTTGCCTGCTCGACAGGTAAGCCAATGAAAGAGATACCGTTAACTTTACCTGATGCATCCTTAATTGGCGCATAGTAGGTGATGTAGCTATCACCAAATAGCTTCACTTGTGCATAGTAAGGTTGACCGCTGATAAGCTGGCGGTAGCCTGGATGGTTTTTACCTAATGTGGTGCCAACGACACGTTGACCGGAAGGGTTTTTCAGAGAAGTCGACACGCGAACGAAATCGCCGTTTAAAGGTGCGAATAGAGTGGCAACGGCGCCAGTATCACGGGTAAAGCTATCAACCAGTTTGGTATCACCAATCAGGCTTTCGCCGTATTGGGTAATATTCGGTAGTGATTTGCCATTAAAATCGACGTTATAGTCTTCGACATAGACGCCCGCTAAATAGCCATTTCTAAACGTCGACTCAAGCACCTTGGCTGTGTGAAGGTAAGCATCAAATTGTCCAGCGATAGTCATTGCCATCGCTTCGACTTCAGATTGGTGACCTTTTAACGTTGTGTCTAGCAACACATTGGAGGCATTTCGGTATACCAGTGTTGCCGTGCCAGCGAATGAAACCAGTAAACATAGTAATATCACTAACTTAAGCTGGAAGCCTACGCTTTGGTTTTTAAGTTTTTCTAGCATCTTTTATGATCCCGTCTTAAAGACTTTGTTATGGTTCAAATGTGATCTGTTGTGCAGCAAGTGAAGCAACAATAGTAATGAGTTATGTGTAATTTGAATTTGATTCATATTAATCATTTAAGTGATAACTTAAACAATGAGTTACAAAGTCTGTTCACAACTGATTAGAAAGACCGCAGAAAAGAAGAATTGATTTCGAAGAAAAAGAATGTCGCAGGAAAAACGCCTGCGACACAGAGGTTAGTTTGCTGAAATAGTGGTAACCAAGTGATGAACTTCACCTGGCATGAGTTGTTTGCCTTGCTCAAGAGAAGGTGCGTGAAGGGTTGATTCGACACACAAGAAAGTTTTGTAACCTTCATCTGACATATCTGCCATTGATTGCGCGCCAGCGGCCCACGGGTTCCAAAGCACTGCTGAATTATGGCCCTCGTTCTCGATTTTAATTGTGCGGCTAAGCACTGGATCTTGAACGCGAATTTCTGCTTCCGGCTTAGTGTAAACCCGATCAATTGTGTCGGTCAGTTTCAATACTTCACCACCCGTACAAAGTTTGCCTGATTGAAGGCTATCAATGTACTCAGAGCCCATACCTTTGGTCTCTGCCTGAGTAATATCACCCAGATTAAGATAAGTGTGCAGGGCACCGGAGAACAGCCAGACTTTATCGTCGGTGTTGGTTACCTTCAGAGTGACTGTTAGCTGTTCCTTCACTTCAACGATAAGGCGAGCATCGAACTTATTCGGCCAAATTGCGTGAGTCTCTTCGCTATCACAAAGACCCAGCTCAACGATTACACCTTGTTCATTTTCTCTATGCTGAATGAGTTGCCATTGAGACGAACGGGCAAAGCCATGAGCGGGTGCTGCAATGCGGCCAAACCAAGGCCAGCAGACAGGAATGCCGCCACGTAGTGCAGCGCTACCGTCAAAGATAGCCTCTTCGCTCATCCAGATTAGCTCTGGCTGACCTTCAGGTTGAAACGAAACAACATGACCACCGTGCAATGCAATGCCCGCAGTGGCTTTATCATGAATTATGCGAACGATTTTAACCTTGTCTTTTTCAACGATAGTGACGTTATCGGAAAGAACGGTTAAAGCAGGTAATTGAGTTAAATTCATTCTATTGTCCCTGATTAGAGAAATTACATTCAATTGTTCACTAGGGTTGCAATGAACAAGTGGGTGTAACCCCAATGGCATTGTCAAACTAACAGATACTAAAAAGGCGACTCAAGAGCCGCCTTTTCTTTAACGAAATTCTTCGCTAAACGCTTTCTAAGTAGAGATTACTTAGAGATGTGAGCGATTAGGTCTAGAACTTTGTTTGAGTAACCGATTTCGTTGTCGTACCAAGATACAACTTTAACGAAGTTATCAGTTAGAGCGATACCAGCTTTAGCATCGAATACTGA
>Ga0209379_10001902_pt1 | contig 13098 bp, 8 predicted proteins | sample tdDd001_FD_187124 | JGI IMG/M metagenome (GOLD analysis project Ga0209379, IMG submission 187124) | Marine sediment microbial communities from the Atlantic coast under amendment with organic carbon and nitrate - tdDd00.1 (SPAdes)... | ecosystem: Environmental > Aquatic > Marine > Coastal >...
GACGTCGTTCTCGGCGCACGAATACAAGCTCAGGATGTAACTTGGCGATAGCTTTGGTTAACTCATCACGCTTGTATCGAGATGCGACTTCAAGCTCTGGCAATTCAAATACTTCTCGCATCTGCTTGGCTAAACCTTGCGCTTCTTCAAGCACGTTCAGATCAATGTTAACGCCGGGCAGTTGCTCCCCGCGCACCAAGCGAATCATCATCGAGGCATCACAGCCAAATGGCTCTTCTATTGCTAATGCTTCGGCCGATTCCCCGCCTTGCAATTGATACAATTGAGCCGGCACAGAAAGCGCTGCTGCTAAGTCGATCATCGCTTCTTTTTCTGATTTGGTTTGGATACGAGTCACTAAATCCGCAAATAAGGCATCAATTGGTAGAGGGTAAACTCTTTTACCATGCTCGGTGATATCACCTTGCTCGTCGATCGCTTCCATCCCTTGCAGGATTTGGAGTGCTGAGTTGAGTGACTTTTCAGGCACAGAATCAAGGAATGAAAGTTCAGAAAGTCTATAACCACAACAAGCCGCTGCGAGCATTGGCTCTACAAGTTCTTCACGATGCAATTCAGGCGGCGTAACTAATTCTAACGGCGCATGTTCACCAAACAAACGAATGCACGCCCCTTCAGCAACACGACCTGCACGCCCCATTCGCTGCGCTGCACTGGCTTTAGAAATGTTGGTTAACGTCAGTGCTGTACGTCCATTTCGTTGTACGGTTCTGCGCTCCAAACCACTGTCGATCACCACGCGAATATTTGGAATAGTCAGAGAGGTTTCCGCGACGTTAGTAGCCAGTACGACTTTGCGTTGCTTTTGCACTGTCAGTGCACGGTGGCGCTCTTCATCACTGACAGAAGCATGTAACTTTACCACCAGCACATCATCGAGATTTTGCAGCATCTGTGAACATTGAGTGATCTCTTTACGACCCGGTAAGAAAACAAGAAGATCACCCTCTTCGTCTTCTAGCGCTTCTTTCACTGTTCGAACGACATCGTTCTCACAACCTTTTTTGTTCGGCAAATAACGACTATCCTCCGAGCGATGGGTCACGGTGACAGGAAAACATCGTCCTTCAGAACGTAAGCGCTTTGCATCCAGATAATTCGCCAGCTTTTCGCCCTCTAAGGTTGCAGACGTGACAATCAAACGGTGCTGTTTTTCTTGCTTTAAAATCGCCGTAAGGAGATCAATGTCCCAGCGGCGTTCATGAAATTCGTCCACCATCACGATATCGAAGCTAGCCAGTTTATTTTCCGCGAACCAGCGCAGTGCAACTCCGGGTGTCACGAACACAACATTGGTGTTTTCATCGTAGTGAGCATGAAGCTTAATCGCGTAACCAATCTGCTTACCTAACGGTTGACCGGATTGCTCAGCTAGAAACTCAGCTAAAGATGTACAAGCAATTCGACGTGGCTCAATCACCAATACTCGACCGTGATTGGCAGCCCAAAGCGGCAAGCGTGTGGATTTACCTGAACCTGTTTCGGCTTCTACCACCAAGTGATGTTGATTCACCAGTCGGTCAAATTCAGCTTGTAAGCTATCGATAGGTAATTGAGACATAATAGATTAGAACGTGATATTGGATAGCGAGGGAGTATACCAGAGTCAGAAATCCCTGCTCTAAGATTCACTCTGCTCGATTTAGTGACGATATTTTCGTCTAGAAGCAGATTTTTTTGCGACATTACGTTGATGTACATCAACGAATGTTTACAACTAAATGGCGAACCCGTTAGAATTTTACACGCATCCTTCAACCCTACATTTAAGGCACCTAATGAACAACGACAAGCGCCCACTCTATATCCCATATGCGGGTCCGGCTCTTTTAGCGACCCCTCTTTTGAACAAGGGCAGTGCGTTCTCTGCAGAAGAACGTAGTTCATTCAACTTGGAAGGTCTTCTACCAGAAACAACAGAAACCATCCAAGAGCAGGTAGAGCGTGCATACCAACAATACAAAAACTTTGAAAGTGACATGGATAAGCACATTTACCTGCGTAACATCCAAGACACCAACGAAACACTGTTCTACCGCCTAGTTCAAAATCACATTTCTGAGATGATGCCTATCATCTATACGCCGACCGTTGGTGCCGCGTGTGAGAACTTCTCTAATATATACCGTCGTGGTCGTGGCCTATTTATCTCGTACCCAAACCGCGACTGTATCGATGACCTGCTAAACAATGCAGCAAACCACAACGTTAAAGTTATCGTGGTAACCGATGGCGAACGTATCTTGGGCCTGGGTGACCAAGGTATCGGCGGCATGGGGATTCCTATCGGTAAGCTTGCTCTGTACACCGCATGTGGTGGCATCAGCCCTGCTTACACACTGCCAATCGTATTGGATGTGGGCACGAACAACCCACAACGCCTTGCAGACCCTATGTACATGGGTTGGCGCCATCCACGTATCACGGGCCCTGATTACGATGCATTTGTGGAAGAGTTCATCCAAGCAGTGCAACGTCGTTGGCCAGATGCTCTGATCCAATTCGAAGACTTCGCACAGAAAAACGCGATGCCGCTTCTAGAGCGCTACAAAGATCGCATTTGTTGTTTCAACGATGACATCCAAGGCACTGCTGCGGTAACGGTAGGTTCTCTGCTAGCGGCATGTAAAGCGGCAGGCACTAAGCTGTCTGATCAACGTATTACTTTCTTGGGTGCTGGCTCAGCAGGTTGTGGTATCGCAGAAGCGATCATCGCACAAATGGTGTCGGAAGGAATTTCTGATGAGAAAGCACGCTCACAAGTGTACATGGTTGACCGCTGGGGTCTATTGCAAGAAGGCATGCCTAACCTTCTCGATTTCCAACAGCGTCTTGTTCAGAAATTCGATAACACTAAGAAGTGGGAAAATGAAGGAACTGGTTTCTCGCTTCTAGATGTAATGCATAATGCCAAACCAACCGTTCTTGTCGGTGTTTCCGGGGCTCCAGGCCTATTCAGTGAGGAAGTAATCAAAGAGATGCACAAGCACTGTGCGCGCCCTATCGTATTCCCACTATCGAACCCAACAAGCCGTGTCGAAGCTACACCAAACGACATCATTCGTTGGACAAACGGCGAAGCATTGGTTGCAACAGGTAGTCCATTTGAGCCGGTGGTTCATGAAGGCCGCACTTACCCTATCGCACAATGTAACAACAGCTACATCTTCCCAGGTATTGGGCTAGGTGTACTTGCGGTAAATGCGAAGCGCGTAACTGATGAAATGCTGATGGAATCAAGCCGTGCGTTGGCAACATGTTCACCATTGGCTATCAACGGTAATGGCGCACTACTTCCACCATTGGAAGAAATTCACTTGGTATCGAAGAAGATAGCATTCGCTGTTGCGAAGAAAGCAATTGAGCAAGGTGTTGCGCTAGAAATCACAGATGAAGCGCTAAATGATGCTATTGAACAAGCATTCTGGCAGCCTGTATACCGTCGCTATAAGCGCACAGCCTTCTAGTTTTTGAGACAGTATGCACAATAAATAGCCCCCGCAGTACGGGGGCTTTTGTTTTTTATGCTTTTTTTACCATTCTAACCAGATTTTGGCATAAATGGACTTCTCTAATTTCCTGACTATCGGATATGATGAGAAACATCTTATTACTCAAGGATATCTCTGGTTTGTTTTTATCTCAGATAAAGTCAAAGTGCTTGTTGTTGCTTTCATGGAAGCGAATAGCTTTGATTTTGTCGATCATTTTAGTTAGCTTCATCACGGTAATTTTTGCCATTGATCGCTGGGTTGCAACACAATCTGAGGATCGTATTTTTACGTCTTATGAACAAGTACCTTCCCATGAGGTTGCCGTCGTCCTTGGCACAAGTAAGTATATTGGGAGAATACTGAATACTTACTATATCCATCGTATCAACGCTGCCATAGACCTTTACAATCAAGGTAAAGTGCAACAGTTTTTATTAAGCGGCGACAACGCGCATCGCTCTTATAATGAACCTTGGACGATGAAGCGTGATTTGCTGAAGGCAGGTGTACCTGAGGAATCAATTCATCTCGACTATGCAGGCTTTCGTACTCTAGACTCTATTGTCCGAGCTAAAAAGATCTTTGCCTCTGAGCGCTTTCTCATCGTAACTCAAAGATTTCATTGTGAACGCGCCCTCTTTATCGCAAACGCCTACAATATTGATGCACAGTGCCTAGCGGTAGCAGGGCCGGATACTCAAAAACAGAAGTCCTCTATGCGCATGAGGGAGTTACTCGCACGAGTTAAAGCATTTCTCGATCTTTACGTGATGAACACTCAACCAAAATTTCTTGGCCCACAAGAGCCTATCGTCCCTCACGATGAGCAACAAGAGCTAGAGAGCACGCCCAATTTGGCAGAAGAGCCCCAAACACCAAACACTTCAGACCAGTTGTAAAATGTCTTATGGGTAGATTACTACCCATTTCTAAATCCTCACCTCACATTTCCGTAACAGTTCCCCCAAACTCTCCAACTTTAACGCCTCAAGCGAAGTAACATTTCATCAATAAATAAAAACAAGTCAGTTACTTTGCCATAAAAAATAATTAATAAGGCGCTGAACAAGGAGCTCAAATATGACCGCACTCGCCGTGACATTGAAGAACTGGTTCTTCACCCGAAACAGTATGATTTTAACCGCTAATATCGTGTTGTTTTTAGTCTTACTCACTACCCTTCCTTTCGACCCCAAAGTAGTAACGGGTTTGAGTATCTTAGTATTTGTCGCGATACTTTGGTTAACCGAAGCCATCCACGTGAGTATCACAGCGTTGCTTGTCCCTCTACTCGCCGTGTTCCTTGGCGTGTTTAATACCCAAACCGCGCTAAACAACTTTTCTAACTCAATCATCTTTTTATTTTTAGGTGGTTTTGCTTTAGCGGCCGCTCTACATAAGCAAAAGCTCGATCAAGCAATTGCCGATAAGGTACTGCTCATTGCGCGCGGAAAAATGTCTGTCGCAGTATTCATGCTTTTCGGTGTTAGCGCGGGTCTGTCAATGTGGATTTCTAACACAGCGACTACCGCAATGATGTTACCGCTGGTTTTAGGCGTGATGAGTAAATTGGATGCGAAAAAGAACCACAGTACCTACCTATTTGTACTCCTAGGCATTGCATACAGTGCTTCTATTGGTGGTATAGCAACTTTGGTAGGTAGTCCACCAAATGCCATCGCGGCTGCGGAAGTTGGCCTGAGCTTTACCGAATGGATGGAGTTAGGTTTGCCGATTTCACTCATTCTGATGCCAATTGCAATTTTGATTCTTTACACCATGACGAAGCCGGATTTGAGTCACGAGTTCGAGCTTGACCACAAACCTGTTGAGTGGACAAACGGTAAGAAGATCACCCTAGCGATTTTCCTCTTAACAGTTACATTCTGGATTTTCAGCAAGCCAATTAACGCAATGCTTGGTGGCTTCGCGAAGTTCGATACTTTGGTGGCGATTGGCGCGATTCTTTTGCTTGGTGCTTCTCGCGCGGTAGAGTGGAAAGACATTGAAAAAACCACCGATTGGGGCGTACTGATCTTATTCGGCGGCGGTATCTGTCTAAGTAACGTGCTTAAAGCGACGGGTACAAGCGTATTCTTAGCTAACGGTCTAGCTGGTTTCCTAGAGCAAGCAGGTATTCTGATTACGATTCTGTCTGTCGTCGCTTTCGTAGTATTTTTGACTGAGTTTGCAAGTAATACAGCAAGCGCCGCACTATTAGTACCCGTTTTCGCCACCATTGCAGAAGCACTTGGTCTATCGCCAGTGATTCTATCAGCCCTAATCGCTGTTGCTGCTTCTTGTGCCTTTATGCTTCCAGTAGCGACGCCACCAAATGCCATTGTATTTGGTACTGGCCACATCAAGCAGCAAGAGATGATGCGAATCGGTATGGTGCTCAACATCGCCTGTATCGCCGCTCTTACTTTATTCGCTTGGTTGTTCTGGTAAAAACAAAGAGAGCCGCGTTTATACGCAGCTCTCTTTAGGAAATTTAGCACTACAGCTGCTGTTCTCGGTAATCAATGTGAGTACCTAACTACTACCCCCTAGTCATGTTCAGCAGTTTCCCTTTTGGTGGTCGTACGACCACCTTTTTTTATATCTAGGGTCTACTTCACCACCTTCAGTGAAACTAGCCCGAAGTTAACCTCAACGCGATTGCGGCCCTTATGCTTCGCTTGATAAAGCGCTTCATCAGCCCTCGCCATCGCTTCAGTCATTCGCTCCTTTTGCATCTCAGCAACACCAATACTACAAGTTAACTTTTCGCCATGTATCCAAAGGTGATTTTCTACATTCTTTCTAAGCTTTTCTGCTCTTTCTTGGGCCTGATGAACAGAGCAATCGGGACAAAAGACAACAAATTCTTCTCCCCCCCAGCGAACAAGACGATGATCTTCTGGGATTGAGCTGGCAATAACCATCACGAACTCTCGCAACACATCGTCTCCCATTTGGTGTCCGTACTTATCATTAACAGCTTTAAAATGATCTAAATCTAAGTACAAGATAGAGAACGACTCAGTCCCCCACCTCACTTGGCGGGCTTTTTGTTCCATCCAGTTTCGAACTGCGTGTCTGTTCATTGCCCCGGTCAACGCATCTCGATGAGCTAACTCTGCAAACTCGTAGTTCTGCGCTCGCAACGTGTTGTTTGTTCTTTCTAAATGACGATGCCGCTTTTGTGCTTTATCAAAAGCACGCTTACTTTTTCTCAACTCGTTTAAAGAGAATGCTAACCCTAATGCCATCCATGAAAACAGTAACGTGAACAACAGCGTTTCTTGGGCTAGATATGCTCCCTCAAACTCCATTTTCTCGATGATGATTTTGTGATGGCCTAGTCCAGCACCCGCTCCTGTAGCTAAATCAATTCGCGTGATATTTGAAAACTCCGGCCCAGAATGCTCAATAGGTACTTTATTATCAGCTAGCCACCAGGTCATCACCTGAAGGTTTTGAATTGGAATCTCGATGCTTTGTGTATGGCCTGAGGAGTCAAACTGCATACCGTTGTATTTGATTGTGTATTCATCTTGTGGGCTTGAGTAGACTTCATTAAAGTTTCTCAGGTACAACCTTATTTTCTTTGTTCCCTGACCTGACTCTGCATAACGAAGCTTGATACGGACCGTGTGGTAGTTTGACAGATCAATACCTTTGGTAGCTTCTTTAACGTCTGTGTATATAGAGATCCCACAGTAAGGCCAAGCATAGCTACTTTCCTTTAAATCACAGTTTAGCTGCAAGTCACCTTCATCCCACTTAATACTCGACTGACTAGCCCCACCCTCAGCGGAATCATTCGTAGCATGGAACTTATATTTCTCTGGAGTCACAACCAATTTGCGAGTATCGCCCAATAGGCTATAAAGCGCGACTAGGGTGATTGTGCATATAGACAACGCAAAAATGAGTTTATGTATCCACTTCATATTTTAAGCCATGGGTAATTGATGATTATATAGTGCAATGTACTGAATCTTTTTTTGAACTTCAAATAAAGATATTTATCAAGCCACTAAAACACCTAAAGAATAACGTTCTCAACGATGAAACAATAACAATCCTAACTTGTGATGTTTATTCCATAAAACATTAGGACTTAATTAAATACTAGTTTGCGAAACACTTCACAAGCATGTGCTACAAGCAGTGAGCAAGCCATTCTGGTATACTGTGCAAAAGCACAATAATGAGTAATGTCATGTCAATAATTGCAAAAGGCACGCTAAACAAGATGCGCGCCTCTCTTGATGGTGCCGTCAGCTACCGTTTACCTGTCGGCGATGAAGAAGTTGATTTAAGTCCGTTTCTTGGTCAAACACTTACCCTGACTCACACTGGCAATATCTTCTGTTGCTCATGTGGGAAAAAAACCAAAAAAAGTTACTCACAAGGCCACTGTTTCGTTTGTATGAAGAAGCTGGCGAGTTGCGATATGTGTATCATGAAGCCGGAAACTTGCCACTACGAACAAGGCACCTGCCGTGAGCCGCAGTGGGGTGAAGAGAACTGCATGGTGGACCACTTCGTTTACCTATCGAATACTTCGAGTTTAAAAGTGGGCATCACGCGCCACACGCAAATTCCAACCCGTTGGATCGATCAAGGCGCGACACAAGGTCTGCCTATCTTCAAAGTGAAAACTCGTCACATCTCTGGCTTGATTGAAATCGAGCTAGCAAAACACATCGCCGATAAGACAAACTGGCGAACGCTACTTAAGGGCGATGGTGAGCCAATTGAGTTGCAAGATCGCTTCGCAGAACTTCTGCCATTAGTGGAAGACAAAATCGCTGAAATTAAACAGCAGTACGGTGACGACGCGATCGAAGTGTTAAGCGAAAGCATCACTTCTCTAAGCTACCCAGTTCAGCAGCATCCGACTAAAATCACTTCGCACAACTTCGATAAAAACCCAGTTGTTACGGGTACGCTGCAAGGCATTAAAGGCCAATACCTGATCTTTGATACTGGCGTGATCAACGTGCGTAAATTTACCTCGTACGAAGTGGAAGTGAGTGCATAAGCCCGCCTTCACTCTATAAAAACAAAAAAGCTCGAGCCAAGTGCTCGAGCTTTTAATTTGTAGAACCGCCGATGACTACGCGTCAAGTATGCTTTCTAACACATCAAACAACATATCGATCTCTGCTGTTGTGTTGTAGTGCATACAACCAATTCGCACCACACCACCCGATTCTTCGAGCCCCAGTTGGCGAACCAGCCCTAGCGCATAGAAGTGCCCGTTCCACACGCAGATATTGTGCTCACCTAATGTCTTAGCAATGAACTCTGGGGAGTACTTATCAAACGTAAGCGCGAACGTTGGTGTTCTCAGTTGGCTACTTTCATTGTTAATACCAAACAGATTCACCCCATCAAGCGCACCCAAGCGCTGCAAGAAATGTTCACTTAATTGCTGCTCATGTTGATTGTACAAAGCATAACTTTGCTCTAGACGCTGACGAAGTGATGCACCTTCATCACCAAATTGCGCTAGGTATTCGATAGCAGCAGTCACGCCAGCTAAACCTTCGAAGCTCTGCGTGCCCGTTTCAAAACGTCCTGGGCCAATATTGGTTGCCGGCTCTACTTTATAGGGCTTGATGGTGTGTAACCATTGGTCGGCGATGTAAGCGATGCCCACATGGGGCCCAAAGAACTTATAAGCAGAACAAGCAAGGAAATCACAACCTAGCGCTTGTACATCAACTAAATGATGTGGCGCATAATGAACAGCATCCACATAGACCTGGGCACCAATGTTGTGTGCAATTTCAACCACACGGTGCATATCGACAATCGAGCCGGTGGTGTTCGATGCGTAAGTCACCGCGACTAAGCGCGTTTTTTCATTCAACAAGCTCTGAAGGTGCTCAAGATCCAGCGTACAATCTTCTTCATTAATTCTGACTTGATGAACCACCACGCCTTTGTCTTCAGCCGCTTGCTGCCAACTCGACACGTTAGAGTAATGGTCTAGAGCTGAAACGATGATCTCATCGCCCTCTTGCCAATCGCGGCTAATCGCACGACTAAGCTGGAATGTCAGCGAAGTCATATTCGCACCAAACACGATATTGCCGGAAGACGGTGCGTTTAGCAGAGCTTGTGCCGATTCGCGAGCCGATTGCATGACATCAACTGTCTCTCTACTTGAGAAATAATGACCACCAAGGTTAGAGTTGAATCGTCCAAGGTAGCTAACCATACTATCCAACACAGACTGCGGCACTTGTGATCCGCCAGGGCCATCAAAAAACGTCACTGGCCGATCGTTGTGGTATTGCGCTAATGCCGGAAACTGCTCTCGAATTTGGTTAAGATTGAAGTTCATTTCGCTTGTCCGTCGCTGTCAGTACAAATACGTCCATATGACCTTCTTGATCATTAATCACTGAACGAATTGGTACGGCGTTGTGCCATAATTTGCTGTCTGCCAACATTGCCACTTCACCGTTTTCCAACACTTTACGGAAGAAAGGCGCTTGGTTATGGCTGCTATAAAGCATAATGTCACCACCCATGATGTTGTGACGCCCTACACCAACTAATGCGATGTGATCAAAGCCATCTTGGTGTACCCCTTCCGGTGCAACTTGAGTTTCATCGTAGATTGCAGTGATTCGAATTTGGTGGGTTTCGATTTCCTGGCCGTTTGGTAAGTGGTTTGCGTTAACAAACAGCTCACACATTTCTCGGAAACCTTCACTGGAAAGAATTCCTTTTTCAATCGGCTCAAACTGACGAATGACATCACCTTGGAAACGGTTGATATCAGAAGATTGTACAAAGCTGTTTTTGTTTAAATCGACTACCTGACCGTTTTCGAACCCCACCACCGAGTAACGGCGAAGACGATATTGGCCGTCAGCGTGTTCAGTACGAGGTAAACCTTCGAAGGAAGGAGAAAGCTGCTCAATCGCTGCCATGCTGAGCTGAGTTAAATGTAGGGTGTTCTCACGTGAATGTAACATCATTGGCTCCTTTAATGAGGCACATCTGGTTTGTTTGATTAACATTTAGTTTACATTCTAGGATACGCAAATATTCTGTAATTACCAGAATTTGACGTTGATAGCTTCAACAAAAACAAAAAAACGACATACATCTCTATGATATGACCATATGTTAGCTTAAACATTCAAATTAGATAACAGGCAGCATTTGAAACTAGAACTCTCCACTATGAACAGCATTTTATGCTAGCGAAAAACAGTTCTCCGTAAACATCAGCAAGTTCTAACCTATAACCAATAATTCGATCAGCTCAATCCGTTTATGCTTTTAAAGCACTACGATTTTCCATACAATCGGATGAAATGTTCAGCCCTCTATGGAGCCATAATGAGCGACGTAAAACACTGTAAATTATTAATTCTTGGTTCTGGCCCAGCTGGTTACACTGCCGCGGTATACGCAGCGCGTGCAAACTTAAACCCTGTGCTGGTAACGGGAATGCAGCAAGGTGGCCAGCTAACGACCACAACTGAAGTAGAAAACTGGCCTGGTGACGCAGAAGGCCTCACTGGCCCAGGTTTGATGGAGCGCATGAAAGAGCACGCAGAACGATTCGAAACAGAAATCGTGTTCGATCACATCAACGAAGTGGAATTGTCTCAACGTCCATTCCGTCTGAAAGGTGACTCTGGTGAGTACACGTGTGATGCGTTAATTATCTCTACAGGCGCATCAGCGAAATACCTAGGCCTTGAATCTGAAGAAGCATTCAAAGGTCGTGGTGTGTCGGCATGTGCCACTTGTGATGGTTTCTTCTACCGTAACCAAAAAGTGGCGGTTGTCGGTGGCGGTAACACAGCTGTCGAAGAAGCGCTTTACCTATCAAACATTGCGTCAGAAGTTCATCTGATCCACCGCCGTGATTCATTCCGCGCAGAGAAGATCCTTGTGAAGCGTCTGATGGATAAGGTTGAAAGCGGCAATATCGTTCTTCACACAGAACGTACACTAGATGAAGTTCTGGGCGACGACATGGGCGTAACTGGCGTTCGTATCAAAGATGTGAACAGCGGGGCGACAGAGGATTTGGAAGTAATGGGCGCATTCATCGCGATCGGCCACCAACCAAATACGCAAATCTTTGAAGGCCAAGTAGACATGAAAGACGGTTACATCATCGTTCAATCTGGTCTTGAAGGTAATGCCACACAAACTAGCATCGAAGGTGTATTTGCTGCTGGTGACGTAATGGACCATAACTACCGCCAAGCGATTACTTCTGCTGGTACCGGTTGTATGGCCGCATTGGATGCAGAACGTTTCCTAGACGCACTTACTGACAAATAACTTTTCACATTTGTGTCATATCCTTAAAGCCCAGCGGTATTCCCGCTGGGTTTTCTTTTGTATACTACCGCCTCATTAAAACAATTATCATTAAGCCTTCACAATGGATAAGAAAAAGCAAAGCAGCTTGAATAAGTGGCTTAAGCAACAGAGTAAGTTGGCCAAGCGCTGGCTGATGGTTGCGATAGGCCTAGGCGTACTATCAAGCGTGTTTTTATTGGCTCAAGCAGCCCTGCTCGCCTCCATTCTTCACCAATTAATTATCGAGCATGTCGACAAGAGTGAACTTGTTTGGCACTTCGTCGGATTGGGTGTCACCGTTGTCGGTCGCGCAGCCTGTACTTGGGGACGCGAAATTGCCGGTTACCGTTGCGGCGAACAGATCCGCGTTTACATACGCCAACTGATTCTCGATAAAGTCCACCAACTTGGTCCTGCTTACATCAAAGGCAAGCCAGCCGGTAGTTGGGCAACGTTGATTTTAGAGCAAGTAGAAGACATGCAAGATTTCTTCTCTCGCTACCTCCCGCAAATGTCGTTATCTGTTTTGGTGCCTTTCATCATCCTAGTGGTGGTTTTCCCAATCAACTGGGCGGCAGGCCTGATTTTCCTTGTGACAGCACCTCTTGTTCCTATGTTTATGGCATTGGTGGGTATGAAGGCCGCGGATGCAAACCGCAAGAACTTCAAAGCGCTACAACGCTTGTCTGGTCACTTCTATGACCGTTTGCAGGCGATGACAACCATTCGTCTGTTCAACCGTACACAATCAGAAACCGAGACGTTAAAAGGGGCATCTGAAGTTTTCCGTACACGTACGATGGATGTATTGAAGATTGCCTTTCTATCTTCTGCCGTACTTGAGTTCTTCACTTCGATTTCAATTGCGATTACGGCGGTTTACTTCGGTTTCAGCTACATCGGTGAACTTAACTTTGGTTACTACGGTGCTGGTGTAACCCTCTTCGCCGGTTTGTTTATTCTGATCCTTGCACCTGAGTTCTACCAACCACTTCGCGACCTCGGCACTTTCTACCATGCGAAGCAACAAGCGGTCGGTGCAGCAGAAAGTATCGTTGAATTCCTAGAGCTAGACGTTGACCAAGTAAAAGATGGTCACAAAGCTGTTGAACAAAACGCCGCGATTTATATCGAAGCGAACGATCTTGTTATCTTCAGCCCTGAAGGTAAGCAACTTGTCGGTCCCCTATCCTTCTCCCTAGATGCCAATCAAAGCACGGCACTAGTCGGCCCAAGTGGCGCTGGT
>Ga0209379_10001903_pt1 | contig 13097 bp, 16 predicted proteins | sample tdDd001_FD_187124 | JGI IMG/M metagenome (GOLD analysis project Ga0209379, IMG submission 187124) | Marine sediment microbial communities from the Atlantic coast under amendment with organic carbon and nitrate - tdDd00.1 (SPAdes)... | ecosystem: Environmental > Aquatic > Marine > Coastal >...
GGGCTAATGCCAATGAGGGTCCGGAAGGAATCAAAGCCATTCTTGAAAAGACGGTCGATAAGATTGAAGAACTCTATAACAACCCGACCGGTGGTGTAACCGGGGTATCGAGTGGTTTTGGTGACCTCGATAAGATGACGGCGGGCTTCCAGTCCGGTGATTTAATCATCGTTGCGGCGCGTCCATCTATGGGTAAAACCACGTTCGCGATGAACTTATGTGAAGCTGCGGCACTCAATGAAGATAAGCCGGTACTCATCTTCAGTCTGGAGATGCCTTCAGAACAGATCATGATGCGTATGCTCGCCTCACTGGGTCGCGTCGATCAAACTAAAATCCGTACCGGTCAACTCGATGACGACGATTGGGCGCGAGTCTCCTCAACCATGGGGATCATGCTCGAGCAAGGTAAGATGTATATCGATGATGGCTCAGGTTTGACGCCCACCGATGTGCGAAGCAGAGCGCGCCGTATTGCACGTGAATATGGAGGCTTGTCGATGATCATGATCGATTATCTTCAGTTGATGCAGGTCCCGGCGTTGAAAGATAACCGTACCTTAGAGATCTCAGAGATCTCCCGCTCTCTCAAAGCCCTGGCAAAAGAGCTTGAGATACCGGTTGTTGCACTTTCTCAGCTTAACCGTTCATTGGAGCAACGTGCCGATAAACGCCCGGTAAACTCAGATCTTCGTGAATCGGGAGCGATTGAGCAAGATGCGGATCTCATCATGTTTATTTACCGTGATGAGGTGTATAACGATGACTCAGAAAATAAGGGTACGGCCGAAATCATCATTGGTAAGCAACGTAACGGTCCTATCGGACGGGTACGTTTAACCTTCCAGGGGCAGTTTTCTCGTTTTGATAACTATGCCGGTCCACAGTTCGAAGAGGACTAATCTCGTCTATTGTGTCGTCTATCGATAATGGTGTTATTTATCGATAACGATACAGACGGGTTGCTTCGCCTAAGATTAAACTTGATTCACTTAGTCAGCTCTTCATTGATAACTAAGTGAACTCATTATAGATTTGACACTCATATTAGTATTATCACTTTAGTGCAGCATCGAGTCTTGTTACTAACAGATTAAGGTTATCGTTTGAAACCCTTTCCCCGTGCAGAGATCAGTAGTAAAGCACTGCAGAATAACTTAGCTCGTCTCCGTGAAATTGCTCCCGGGAGCAAAGTCATGGCGGTTGTAAAAGCCAATGGCTATGGTCACGGTTTGCTTAATGTTGCCCATTGTCTGGATAACGCCGATGGTTTCGGACTGGCGCGTCCGGAGGAGGCATTAGCATTAAGAGAAGGTGGGGTGAAGTCAAAATTGATTTTGCTCGAAGGCTTCTTCAGCCAAGTCGACCTAACCACTCTGGTCGAACATGATATCGATACCGTTGTTCATAATGAAGTGCAGCTGGAGATGCTCGAAAGCTCGACACTGGCAAAGCCTGCAACCGTATGGTTGAAAATTGACTCGGGTATGCACAGATTAGGTTTCACTCCAGAGCAGTTTGATGCTGTTTATGCCCGGTTAGAGGCCTGCCCTCAAGTCGCTAAACCGATCAATCTGATGTCACATTTTGCCTGTGCCGATGAGCCCGAAAATCCATCGACCCAGGTTCAAATTGATCTCTTTAACGATTTGATTAAAGACTTACCCGGTCAACGGAGTTTGGCAAATTCAGCCGGTACCCTGTATTGGCCTGAGAGTCAGGCTGATTGGATACGCCCAGGTATCGGGCTATACGGTGTCTCGCCTGTGATTGGGGATCTGGGGTCTAACCATGGTTTGATGCCTGCCATGGAGTTAGTGTCGCAGCTTATTGCGGTTCGCTCTCATAAGGCGGGTGAGCCTGTGGGCTATGGCAGCTCATGGTATGCAAAACAAGATACTAAGTTAGGCGTCGTGGCTATTGGTTACGGTGATGGATATCCACGTAATGCACCCGAAGGTACTCCTGTATGGGTGAACGGGAGACGGGTTCCTGTCGTTGGGCGTGTCTCTATGGATATGCTGACCGTCGATTTAGGCATAAATGCGGCAGATCAGATTGGCGATGATGCGATTTTATGGGGAAAAGCATTACCCGTTGAAGAGGTCGCGGAGCACATAGGCACAATTGCTTATGAGTTAGTGACTAAGTTAACCCCTCGAGTTGCGGTGTGTTTGGACTAAGCACATAGATTTAATTCCTTTGTTGTATCGATTCATAGGCGGGATGTCTTGAGCCGATAGCCTGCTGTATCAGGAAGAACTTTCGTTGAAGATTATAGTTTTATGTATAAATGCACTGTTATTTTGCAGTGCACTCAGTTTACCCTATGCCTTGGCCGATGAGGCTCAGGAAACTCAAGCAACGCAAGCGACTCAAACAAAGAATGCCAATGCTGACAGTATGCCACAAGTGCATCAAACCGGGATAAACAGGAGTAAAGATTACTCCCCCGAGTTTGTCGCCGTGCCATTTGTTTTCTCTACAGAAACTCTGAGTACGACAGTGGGAGGGGCTGGTGTTATTAAGCATGCCGGTCAGCCGCAAGCCTCAGCTTTTGGTATTGGCCTCTACAGTAGTAATGAAAGTTGGATCACCTATTTAGGGCTCAATAACTATCAGCTACCTAAGCTGGATCAATGGTTGTTTTCCGGCGAGTTTAGTCGAGCCAGTTATAAAGAGGGGATCTACTTTGTTCCTGAAGATGCTAATCGTTCGAACAAGGGGGTTATCAGCTCAGATGCGATAGCAACTAATCGAGTGATAACGGAAGGTGACGAGTTTTACGCCAAGCTACACATTAAATATGTGCTGCCCTGGGGTAAGGGAGCCAAAGGCGCCGCGAGAAGCTTAATGCCCTCTCTGGCAACGGATCCCCTGAGCTGGGATCCCAGAGAGTCGGGTGTTAGCAGCTTACAGATCACGCCCTTTATTCATACCCAGGAACTTCTGGGATATGAAGACCTGCCGACTGAAACTCGGGGGCTTAAATTCAAGCTTGACTGGGACAACCGTGATAATGGAAAAAATAGTACCCGAGGGGGGCGCACAAGCCTTACGGTCAGCCGCGACTTTGGCGCGAGAGAGGGAGGAGCCGTTGATAGACAAAGTTGGACAACCTGGGAGTTTGAACAGAGTGCCTTCTTATCTATGGGAGAGAGTGATTGGTTCGGGCAGCAAATATTAGCCCTGAATTTTTACCTTGCCGATACACCGACCTGGAATGACTATGACTCAAGTACACTTGGGTATCATCGTCCTCCATCTTTTGCTGGTGTGACATTGGGTGGCTTTGACCACCTAAGAGGCTATTCAAGTAAACAATTTTATGGTCGTAGTGCACTGCTTTACTCTGCCGAGTATCGGGTTCAACCCAGATGGCAGCCTTTGCAAAGTTTACCCGTATTTAACCTCTACGATGTTCCCTGGTGGCAATGGGTCGTGTTTGCTGAGGCTGGCCAAGTTGCCGATGATTTCAGTGCCAGTGAGTTACATGATGATATGAAATGGACGTTAGGTGTTGGTGCCCGGTTTGAAGTTGAAAACGTTATCGTAAGAACCGAGTTTGCTTACGCGGAAGATGCAAAGCAATTTTGGATAATGGTTAATCAACCATTTTAATGACTGCGAAAGGTTTAATAGGAAGAGAAAGTCGAGAGTCATTAGGAGGAGGGGTTTCCTCCTAATGACTCTAATATCAATGTCGCTTTTGTGCCTTTATGTTTCGAAACAAATTTCAATATAGGCGGTGCCATGGGGGCTGGCGAAGGGCATGATAATCTTTTTGCCGTTAGCCTTATGAGAGATTCGATGTCCTAAGCCTGACACGACAACCGGCGTCGCCATTTCGAACTCATAGCCTTTATCGCCGAGGATATTTTTTGCACCACCAGTGACCATATTGGTGATTTCACCGACAAGATCGGTGATCTCATCGTTGATCTCTCCCGGGTTTTCTCCCAACATATTTTGCATAATTTCCAGAATGAGCCCCTGTTCGAAAGTGATGGAGAGTGAACCTTTCGTTTGCGGACCGACCATGCCTATCAGGCCTGATACATCACCCTTAGCCAGATTGTCTGTTTTTATTTTTGGCTTTCCGGGCGTGAGCTGCATATTTGCCATCGTTGAGATGACATTGAGCAGTGATTCAAGAAAAGGGTTAATGAAATTTACATTCATATTTGATTATCCATAGTCTAAAAACTTGTATCTCGATAATGAGTTTTATGTTGCCTATTACCAAGTCACTCTAAAGCGTGAATTCCAGTATTCTATATGCGGGCTCAGATCATGGGGGCTCAGATCGATCTTAACCATAGTGTCACACTTCTAAGCTTGGTGACTTTACTCTTAATACCTGTCATTTCTTGGGCATACCTATCTCTAAAGCTTAGGCTATTTTTGTATCGACTTCAGTATTTATCTATATATGACGCCGTGGCTGCTACTAATCATGCTGTTGAGATATAGCTATTCATTATTCCATGGCACATAGAGGCAATTCTGTGACCATACTCCTAAAAGTTTATAATATTAAGTAACACTCACTTTATTTGATTGGAGTCGATGTGAGCAGTATGGTGAATCTGCGGTGCATTTCGGCTTCGGTCAGTGTAAAATGCGCGGCCACGCTCGATTTATACTCCGAGCCGTATCGGTTTAACTAAAATTGTCACCGCAAAGCAGGCCAACATAAACTATGTCATCTACTCTGACCTCAACGATCAACCGTACCTTTTCTATCGCTCCGATGCTTGATTGGACGTATTTTAAGTGTTAATGCGGGTTGTGGGTGTGTATGGGGCTCAATAGGGGCACCGCTTGAAAGTTTCAAAAAAAATGGGGTCCCGGTGTGGGGCCCCTTTTTTGTGTCTGATATTTAGTGGTGCTGTGCGTCCAATCAAGATGGAAAGCGATTTTAGCTTGGTTACAACCTGCCTTGGCTGGCGCGAACGTCAAGAGCTAGATTTTTAGATGGGTCGAAATCGCATTCATAGATGTAATTCCCCCATGCCCCAAATCCATTTTGGAGCTTTATCTTGTCGCCTATGTAAGTGATATAACCTTTAGATTGATCTTTCCATTTGTAATGGCTAAATCGAGGGTCAAGCATTCCGTCAGTCCACTCAAAAGTGTATTGCGACATTTTTTCAATAGGCTTTTGGCAGTAAGCACCAGCATTAATAATATTTTTCTCTCCCCAGCATTGGAGAGACTGCTTACACTCAGCATCTGAAATTTGTGGTGTGGATGCTGTAGGCGATGAGTCATCACTACCGCTACACTGCACAAATATAAAAATCACAAAAAATATAAGTATGAAGCCTTTAAGTGCATCACCGGCTTTTACGCCAGGGCTTTTAATACCACAGTGCGGGCATGTTTTTGCACTTGTTGAAACCTCTTTTTTGCACTCTTTGCACTTTGTCATAGCCATTTCGTTCTACTTCCTTATTAAACGCTTTGTAAGATTGATACCACTTTTCCGTGGATCTTGGTGGTGTCTGTGTTAAACGGGTATTTGTCTTGACCGTCGATAAGGTAGACATTGCCATCGGGCAGCTGGCGCAGTTCGCCTATCTGATAACTGTCGTTGATGGCAAATAAGTACTTGCCTTTAGTGACTGTTTTTATATCTGTATTAATAAAGTAAATCGATGACTCTGCTTTAACAACAAAGTCATTCTTGCTCAGTCCGCAGTCTTTTAAAAAGTCATTATTTACTCGGTACTCGCCAACCTGTGTTTTATTGCCGTGATGAGCGATAGAAAATGTTTCAAGCCTATGTGTATCAGCCGTTGTGGAGGGCTTTTGCACATTAATAGTGGTTGGTTCGACTAATTTATTAGGTTCACGACTTGGGTATTTATCCTTGCCAAAACACAAAAACAGCATTGGTATGCCGGTGGCTAAATGTACTCTAGCGAGCAATTCAAAAGGCGTTACGTTACGAGTTTGCCAAGTCGCCACAGAACCTTCAGAAACCGACGTTAGTTCTCTAAATTCAACTCTGCTGTTCAACCTAAATAAAGTGATCAAACGGTCAATTATAATTCTGCCACCATCGTAGTTTGCTGGCTGAGAAATACTGAACTTGAAGCTTTTTAGGTTCTGGTTGATGGTGGCGTAATTTGGGATTTGATTTGGTGGAGAGCAAAATTTAAGTACATTTTGCTTTTCTTCATTCTTCCCAAAAAGTAAAAAATCTAAATCTACACCTGTTGCTAAATGTATACGAATCAATAACTCAAATGGAGTTGTGTTGCGGGTTTGCCAGGTGGCTATTGAACCAGTTGAAACGCCTATTAGAGACGACAATTCAACACGGTTTCTTAGGTTAAAGAGTCGCAGTAGCCTTTCGACGACAGTTTTACCCCCGTCACAGACCAACACAGTTTTCATCAAATCTTCCGTTTTTTCGTCAATTGAATTGACAAATCGATTCTTGTGATCAATCATTGCTTCACCAAAAGTTAAGTGCCCGTGAATCCGCCAAGATTCAACACGGGCTAACAAAGGAAAGGTATCATAATGGTCAATATTACTCTACAGGTTGCAACGCCTTATCTCACCTATGCGGAATATGCCCGCTCATCAGGACTTCCATATAACACCGTTAAGAAGATGGTGTATGAAGGCCGCCTCCCTACTCGTCCTAAGAAAGACTCACGCGATAAGCCCCTTATCAATGTTCAAGCCTTAGTTATTGAAGCGGCTGAACTTGAATTAGCAAGGCAGCAAGCCCTTATCGAAGATGCTAAACGCGAAAGTTAATTGCTCATTTGATAAGTCTAGATTAGCAAAATGGAGTTTTGCATCTATGTATACGACAAGTTCTAGTACACAAACGAATGCAGATAGTTGTCATTTGAATGGGGCGTTTCGCCAATTTGCCGATGATGAGAATTTAAAAGTGGTTGCGGCGAAGGCTGATATCTCAAGCCCGCAGATGTTGCGCAACAAGTTGTGCTTAGACCAACCGCATAAATTATCGGTGTTTGAGTTAGTGGCTATCACTCGCGCCAGTGGCAACCGCAGCATTATCGATGGGGTGTTGTTGGACTTAGATTGTGCGGCCTCTGTTTCGTTAGCTGAATTTGGTTCAGCTGGTCAGCAAGAACTTACCGACAGAGCGTTAGATATTACCGCCAATGCTGCTCAACTGGGTTCGTTGGCCTTAGATGTGAAAACAACCAACCGTGTTACAGAGCGCATGCGTCACGAAACCGTTAAACGTGCCACGTATGTCATGGCTGAACTCGCCATTTTTGTGCATGACGTTGAGCAGAAGTTTCAAGCCATCCCCGTGCTCACTGTAGCCAGTGATGCGTTGCAAGCCATGCCGATGCCAGGGCTGATGTAAGGAAAGAATATGAATATCTCATTTGCGTTATTGGCTCGATTCGAGTCTCCGACTGTTGAACTGAAAGTGATTTGTAATGAGTTCTTCGGCTTAACCCCAAAGACCGCCGAGCAAAAAGCTAAAGCCCAAGACTTACCCATTCCCACATTCAAGTTGCGAGATTCGGAGCGTTCGCCGTCACTGGTCAATATTGCCGACTTGGCAACCTATGTTGAACAGCGTTACCGGGAATCTAAATCTGAGTGGGATGTTATCCAGCAGGCTAAGCAGTAAACCAAGAGTTAAGCGGCATGAAGCACAACTAAAAGTGCAGGTGTCAGTTAAGTGCGTGAACTATTTTTAGGGATTCATATTATGAAAGCTTTACAGCAACCAGCGCCAGAAAGTGCGCCAAGAATAGAGCCTGACTTAAAAACTGATAAGCCTGCAGCAAATGACACATCTTCCCCATCGGCTAAGCAGAGCATTGAAGCTGTGCGTTCTATGCTTGGGCGCAACAGAGCCGCAAGTATATACAGCAATCTTACAAAGCAAAAAAAAGCAATCATCTTATTTGGCGCCCGCCTTAAACCAAGCACTCACCTGCATACCCCTCTTGAAAAAATGACGTTTGATGAACAAGAGGCGATCCGTATGTCGATTTTAGCCATACGTGAGTTAGTAAAGGAATTGAGTTCAGTTGGACTTGGGCGGGAGCAATTCATTACCGCAAAAATTGAAACCCCAGCAGAAGATAGCACTTCTGATTTTGCCGGAGAGCTCGCAAGTAATCTGGCTGCAATGGCTCAAATCGAGCATTAACAGGCACAAAAAAGCCACTTCCGTTACAGCGGATGTGGCCCGTGTCGAATCAATCAATAGACCTTCAAGGATTTATATTATGAAACCGACAAAGCAGAGTTTAACAACTGATGCAGCTATTCGCAATGAAGCGAACAGAGTGATCGCCGCTTTATACCATTCCAACTATCCAATCGAGCCCGAAATAGCCGAGTCGGTGATCGAGTCATTACAGACCGTTGCCGAAGCACTTGATCTTGAAGTTGCAAAAACCCTCCGCGTTCGATTGATTGCAATCCGCAATAACATTCACGTTAACCAAGTGGTGGCTTAGATGAGTAATGCAACCCAAGCAATTCAAACCTTTCCAAAGTTTGATTTGAGCAACCCTGCACATTTAGCCATGCGTAAGGTGATAACCGATCTTCACTGGAATCATGCGGACGCTTTGCAGCGTGGTGTGCTCATTACTGCGGTTCGCTATCGCTGCATGGCACAGGGTCTACAAAAGGCTGCGCGGTGGGTTTTAAATGACAATGAGTTGGACTGGCTTTGCTTTGAACTGGTTTGCTCACTTGAAGCTATGGAATATCTATATCAGATGAGGGCTGCAGCATGAGTCATTTAACAGATTCTATCAATTCTCAAAACTTCAATATCCGCACTGCGTTTTTAAACATAACCCCACGAACACCTAAGAAGGTGACCGAGGAGGATAAACGCGCCGCCGCTTGTCGCCGTCGGATAGAAGATATTCAAACTGCCAGCAGTTTGGGAATTACAGTTGCAGAGCTGCGAGGTATGAAGGCATGAACACAAGGGAAATTGCAGAGCACATGCTATCGACCAGTAACAAATACACTGCCGCCAGTTTAGCGGCAGAGCTTGAGATAACGGCTCGTCAAGCGTCTGGAAAACTTTTCAACATCAGAACCAGTAAGAAATACCAAACTGAGCAATCCAAATTGCCAAATAGAACTGTTCAGGTTACTGCCATCAATGGCAGAAAACTTACAGATTCAACTATGTGGAAGATGGTTTTTTTCAGAATGAATCACGGTGGTGTGCAATGAGCAGCCAAGCAATCGCTATCAAAGTTGAAACTAGTTCAGGTGAACGCTATTTCGTGCGTTTTGGTAAGGGTGGCCGTGTGCAAACCGCTTGGTCATTGGCTGGTGCTAAGTTGTTCTTGGCTTGCACTACAGACAACCTTGATTTAGTCGTCAGCAAATTAGAAGCCAAAAGCAAGACGTTCAGCTTAGTTAAAATTGGTGTGCAAGAAACCAAAACTGAGGATGTGAGCCTTCTTAAAAATCTAATAACGAGCGAAATATCAGATTTTTACTCTGGGCTTGAATCACCAGGCGAGCCAGAGAGTGTTGTTGAGGCCTACTCAATTTTGATTGGTAGGGTAAGTGCTTGCTTTGAGTCTGAATCACTAATCGACAATGGCAATAAAGACCTTGTTTGGATGACACGTGAGGAATTTAAACACTATACAGCTATCAGCGAAATGAAGCCGGTTAACTTGGACTTTCTTCGTAAATATGCTTTGGCGCAGTTTCAGATATCCAAAGACTTATCAGTGAGTAGTTTTTGGAAAAACTGCAACCCAGAGAAAATTCCATTTTATCGAGAAGATGCTTTTGAGTGGGCTCAACTTGCCAGAGGTCTGGCTCGTGAAATAAGAAAGCAGGGTGGTTTATGAAGTCAGCCGCTTTTCATCATTTGCTCAATCATTATCGCAGCAATAAGCAGTCGCTTGTTGCTGAGATACAGATCCTCATCGATAACGATAACCTGATAGACAACCTCAATCTGGTGGCAATTGCCAAGTACTCCGGCGCGCTTGATTGTCTGTACTGGCAAGCCTTGGGCAATGACCTCACGAACCTTGCTAAAGGGATCCGTCGAACTTTGGATAAAGCCAGAGTTCACCACGGATTTGAGGTGTTGTAATGTATTCTCCAACACTTTCCCCACAGTCCGAGGCTTTGCCCTCGGCTCTTTTTTCCGGATTAGTAACAACACCGCCCCATGGGCGCAAATGTGTGTTTACGCCCAACTATCAGCATATTGAAAAAGTTGAGTTGATAACGGTAGAGCAATATCAACAGCTCAATTTTCTGGATGGTTATAAAACTGCCGAAATGCCAAAGGGCAGCAATGCACGCCAGGCACTCAAAGAGGTTAATGCTTTACTCGATGAGGTCTCACCAAATAGCACGGTACTCGACAGTAACCGCAGTTTTGCCAATGCCCGCCTGAGTCATCTGCCTAACAAAATCCGCATTAAGATTGCCGATGAATATCAGCGCCGATTGACCAAAAAAGACGGATCGCCAAATGTTCGCAGCGCCAATATCTATCTCAGAAAAACCACCGACTTTATCAATAAGGTTTGGTTGAAATATCCTTTTCATGAAGTGGGTAGCTTCTTAAATTTCACCTCTAAACACATCAACGGTAATGGTGAAAATAAAGGAAAAAGGGCGACTTACTATGGTGGGTTCGACTTAATCAAGTATCGCAAGAGTAAGCGCCTCAAAGATGTTGCCAACCGTCTGGCCCTAATCGTTCTCGATGAGGTGAAAGACGCAGCCAGCGCGAATCAAGGCGATATCGGATTTTTAAAAGCCTATGACGCTGCAGCTGCAGTGTGTGAGCAATGGCAGGTGCACCCGCCTTACTATAACGATGTAAAAAGGAATCAGATCATCGAGGCGGCAGAGTGCGCCATCTTGCGTATGACCAGTCCGAAGTGGTGGGCCAATAAATTAAGTAAATTGCGTGATCGATGCTGTGAGCACCTGAACATTGCTGCAGGGTTAGTGGGTGAAGACAGCCCCTATCTGAGCCGTGAGAGTTTCAGCGAATGGTGTGAACAACAAAAGAGCGGTCGTGAGTGGTTAGAGAGCACCATGATTGAATCAGAAGCGGGGGTGATCCTGCCGCTTATCGATGCCGCCATGTCAGGTTGTGCCAACCCCTCAAACCGCCTTACTGAGCTTATTGTTAGAGCGCGCGGCTTAGAGGAGCTTGCCGAAGAGTGTGGCCAGATAGGGTATTTTGTCACCCTCACTGCGCCGAGTAAGTATCACTTCAACTCAGATAAATGGAACTGTGAAAGCCCCCGGTTTACTCAGTCTTATCTCTCAGGGCAGTGGCGAAAAATCCGCTCTGCCTTGTCATACCGCAAAATAAAAATACAAGGTTTACGAGTCAGTGAGCCCCACAAAGACGGCACGCCGCACTGGCACATGCTGATTTTTATCGATCCTGAACACTCAGACGTACTGAAAGAGTTACTTAATAAATACGCCTTCGAGGTCGATGGTGACGAACCCGGAGCCAATGAGCGCCGCTTGATCATAGAGGATGCCGATAAGCAAAAATCTGCCGTGGGTTACATGATTAAGTACCTGTCGAAAAACATCAAAGGCGAACACATGCAAGGTGAACTCGATTTAGAGTCGGGCTTATCGGCAGAAGATGGTGCCACAAATGCAGCTGCTTGGGCGAGTCGTCATGAGTTGCGCCAGTTTCAATTTTTTGGTTTGGCATCAGTGCAGGTATGGCGTGAACTCAGAAGGCTGAAGGAGTGCCCGCAGCCTCCTGAAGTTGAGCCAGCCAGAGCGGCGGCAGACTGTTCAAACTGGAAAGCCTTTGAAGAGGCCTTGGCCGTTCATCCAATCAAACTCGAATATGAAGAGACCGAGTGCGGCAACGAGTTCGGAGAGATGACCAAACGTGTGCTTGGTCTGTGTGCCTTAGCCACTAAAGCCGATGGTGAAACCAGTGTCAGGTCGTTGATCACCCGTGGTGAGAAATGGACTCTCAGAACCATGAATGATGAGGAGAAGGTTAACTATAAAAAGCTTAAAGCCGATCGTGCTCTTATCTTTAGTGAAAACGCCACCATCGAGAAAAAAGAGGATAAGAAACCCATGCCCAAGTGGAAGCAGCCTAAGTCTTTTGATCTTGGCTCTGGCTTGAAGAGTCGCGGCAGCGGCGATACTTGGACTTGTGGGAATAAGTGTACAGATGCAGTTTTAGGGGGCGAAAAGGCCCAATTCTCTGAGGAGGTGTTGAGATATCTCGCCTCTCACGGTGTTGTTGATAAATATACGCTTGATCAGCTTGCCAGTGGTTTAAGGATCTTTACCGATGCCGGTCGAATTTGGTGGGTGAGTGATGGCCAGTTGCAGTTTGAGCGGTTGTTTGATCCTGAGGAGAGTGAATTTGATTACTTCTAATACACAGGTTTTAGCACAGGGCAATAATTTAATGCATAAGGGGAGCGTGATGTTTAGAGGTGATAATCAGTTTTCATTCAACTTAGATCAGCATGAGTTGGTCATTGATAGTTTTGCAGGTGGCGGCGGTGCTTCTACAGGTATTGAGCTGGCGATAGGTCGCCAGGTTGATGATGCAATTAATCATGATCCTGATGCCATTGCGATGCATAAAACCAACCATCCTCTGACAAATCATTATTGTGAATCTGTTTGGGACGTTAACCCGGTAGATGTGTGTAAAGGTCGGCCCGTTGGCCTTGCTTGGTTTAGTCCGGACTGTAAGCACTTCTCAAAGGCTGCAGGGGGGAAACCTCTTGAAAAGAAAATCCGTGGTTTGGCATGGGTGGCTATGCGTTGGGCGGCTACCGTTCGCCCGCGTATTATCATGCTCGAAAATGTTGAGGAGTTTGTCACCTGGGGCCCGCTTACTGATGGTAAACCCTGCCCGAAAAGAAAGGGGAAGACCTTCAATAGTTTTGTGCACCAGCTGCGCCAGCATGGCTATAAGGTGGAGTGGAAGCAGTTAATCGCCAGTGACCACGGATGCCCGACAATCAGAAAGCGATTTTTCTTGGTGGCTCGATGTGATGGCCAGCCAATTACATGGCCAGCGCCCACATATGGTGATCCTAAGAAGCAGCCGGTCAACGGCA
>Ga0209379_10001904_pt1 | contig 13088 bp, 13 predicted proteins | sample tdDd001_FD_187124 | JGI IMG/M metagenome (GOLD analysis project Ga0209379, IMG submission 187124) | Marine sediment microbial communities from the Atlantic coast under amendment with organic carbon and nitrate - tdDd00.1 (SPAdes)... | ecosystem: Environmental > Aquatic > Marine > Coastal >...
CGGTTATACTCGTACATCTCTGCCCGCATAAGATCTGTAACTGTAGCATCAACATCCATTCCTGATGACATACCCGTTACGCGACCTGAGCTAGAACTTCCAGGTACATACATATACTCACCTCCTGTTTAAAGACTTTACGCCCTATAACCATAACCATAAATAGTTTCTATTCTAAGTTCAGGAAGTCTCCTTCTAAGTCTTCTGATTAAGTCATCAACCACTCTATCACTTAAAAATTCTGTGACACCCCAGACTTGGTTCAGTATCTGATCTCTAGAAAGTGCATGACCAGCATTGTTTGCAAAATACGTTAGTAAATCAAACTCCTTTGAAGTAAGCGCTACGGTGGTTTCACTTTCCAGTACAAGTCTTTTCTCTAAATCAAGTTCATAGTCTTGAAGTCGTATAATTTTACAATAATCATATGTATTAAAAACAGCTGTGTACTTTAAATCCGTTAACCGTTTTGACCGAATAATGAGTTCTCTTGGCGAAAAAGGTTTTTCCAAGTAGTCGTCTCCTCCTATTTCTAAACTTAAAACGCGGTCGGTAATACTTGGGGTTGAAGATATAAAAATCACATGCGTCCGTGCATTGTTCATTTTTATTTTCTGTACAAGTTCATATCCGTGTATATCGGGTAGATTCACATTAACAACCCATAAATCCGGGTTTTCATTAATCGAGTTTCTGGCTTCCCTGCCACTCGAGAACGACTTCACTTGCCACCCCTCATTTTCATAACATAACTTTAATACATTGCTCAGGCTAGCATCGTTTTCGACTAGATACACGTTCTTTTTCAATTTTAGTCCCACCTTTCATTTACAAATGTATAGTAACATGTAAATGTGAGGGAATTGACAGTAGAATGTTGCAAATTATGTGATACTCCATACATTTAAATGAAATTTAAAAGAGTTGGCATTATTATTTTAGAACTAGCGATTAATGAAGCTTCATAGACCATTTCCGCTTCTGCCATAGCAACGGAAAGTTCAGCCATATCTGCATCTTTTGCTCCGCTTAATAAATTTGAATACATTTCGATATCTGAAAGAATTCGTTCCCCTTTAAGGGTATTGCTGTTTACTCTTGAACCCACTTCTGTTTGTTTTTCAATAAGCGTATCCGCTGACTTGTTTAAGTCTTCAATTATTTGATCAACGTCTATTTCCTTAACTACAACGACAGGCGGAGTTACAGTCTCATCCACATATTTATATGAACTTTGACCCCCTAAATACATTCTTAGAAAATCTAGGTTAGCCATTAAACTATCTTCACCCGATCCAAAGACTTCATGTCCATTTAAGTTCACATTAGTCGTCTGCAATTTAGATGTTGGATAGTGTATTTCCTCATTTGTGAATGGACCTGAGGTCTGGACATTGTACCAGCTTAAAATGTCTGCATCTGTCAAACTGCTGTCAAAAGGACCTTGTAAATTTAGAGCTGATCCCTTATAAGCAGTAACGCTTCCGCCAAGTTTATCAATTAAAGTAAATGGTGGGCTGTCCGTATCATAACCTGCAAATATATAGTCTCCACCATAGTCGGTGTTCCCCAACTTTAACAACTCATCTTGAAGCTGTCCTATCTCCTCATCTATTTTCATTCTATCTTCTGATGTGAGTGTGTCATTATTTGCCTGTAGTGTCAGTTCATTTACACGTGTTACAATTTCAATCATTGATTCAACCGACGATTCAGTTACAGACATCCATCCATCTGCGTCTTCCACATTTTCACTATACTGATTTAACTCAGTAATGTAAGCTTGGTATTCAAGTGATTTTGATGCTGCCACAGGGTCTTGGGAAGGCTGTTCTATGCGCTCTCCACTGGACATTTGTGTGTAGACCGTGTTCATTCTATTTAAATTATCACTTATGTTCCAAATTACGCTTCTCGTCATCATGGCATTTGTGACTCTCATCTTATCCTCCTATTAATCCAATAGTTGCTTCTATAACTTCATTCCAAACTTGTATAACTTTTGCTGATGCATTGTAGGATTGTTGGTAGGCATTTAACTTCGTTGTTTCCTCATCGATAGACACACTGGTCTCAGATAGTCTCCATGTGGTATACAATTGCAAATCACTTAAAGTAGACGTAGATTTAGTATTAGAAAACTGTATAGAAGCGCCCAAAGTGGTAGTTATAGAAATAAGGGATTCTCTTGCACTGGATGATCCAAACACATCATTTGATTTGATCATGTTTAATAGGTTTGAGAGATTGTCAGAATTTGAAGGGTCATTTTGACTTGTAGATGCTGCGAATTTCGAAGGGTTTTGGCTTATTTCTGGATTTACGCTTATGTTCAGAGCTGTAATATTTTCATAGGTTGAGTCGATTGTAGAACCTTGGTTGTAAAATGTGTTTGTATCGAAATGATCATTTGTAAAAAAGTTATATCCACTTGTACCATCAAGTCCGTAGCCATCGGTGTGACCTTTCACAAGTGAACCATCCTCTGCTACATATCCTTCATTAAATGCTTTTGCATAGTCTCTAGCCCAATCATCAAGTGCATTCATATAGTATGGAATCCCTTTAACGCCGTTTGAAGATCCATCACCATCTCTTGAGTCTAAACTCGCCTTTAACTGTCCACCACTTATATTTAATGGTTGTCCAGTGTCTTTCCAAACAGGTAAAAAGCGTGGTTGACTGTCTAACAAATTACCCTCCGCAATGAGTTCAATTTCAGAATGTACATCTCCAGTAACCAGTGCAACACCCCCTATGGAAATCTGTACTGACTCGTAACTATCCGTACCAATTCGCACCATCACTGTATTCATGTCAATGTCAGTCAACGTTGAGAGTTCATCAATTAAAAGATCTTGCTGGTCAACCAAAGCATTTACATTTTGTTTTTCAAGCTTTCCTTGACGAATTTGTGTATTTAGTGAAGCAATTTGTTTTGAAAGCTCATTTATTTGATCCGTACTAATTTGCACCTCTTCGTTTAATAAATTTTGCTCACTTATTAAATTTTCAGCTGTCTGATTTAAGGTGTCACAAAAGGTCGTTGAAGATTCAACAAGCATGGTCCTAGCAGCAATGTCGTCAGGGCTTGTGGCTAGATCGAGTAATGATGCTTCAAATCCATCGTACATTGGAACAAATCCAGTGCCGTCGAGTGTATGAAAACGCCCTTCAACTCCAACCATATTTTGTTCAAATGTCGCCCAGTAGCTGTGGTCAGATGACGCATCCCAAAATTGTGTATTAAAATAGAGCGTTTGTGATTGTCTTACATCAACAGTTGCTGCCGCCCCTCCAGAAACAAGATTATTTTGTATCCCCATCGTTCCTAATGTTTGGTCAGCCGTTTGAACTGAGTAACCATTTGTGCCAGCATTGTTAATGTTTGTAGATGTTATATACATTGAATGCTGGCTGTTTAATAAACTATGACCTGCAAGGCTGATGCCCGAAAAAGTAGATGCCATCGTCTCCTCCTTACATTCGATTAATGACCAAGTCAACAAGTTCGTCAATCACTTTAAGTACTTGTGCATTTGCGTTGTAAGACTGTTGATACATCATTAGGTTAGCAAGTTCTTCGTCCATGTTCACTTGCATACTTGATGAACGTTCAATGTTAAGCTGGTCTACAATTAAGTTTGTAGTGTTTATTGAAGTGGTTAATAGACTGTTTTTATTCGCAATCCAACCTATAATCTTTTTCGATTTATCGGCAATGCCAACAGTGTCTCGTAGGGCTGATATCTCAAGTGCAATAGCATTATCTCCTATAGAACCATCTATAGAAGTGACTAACAAATCTGAGTTTGATAAAAGGTCAGAATTAACCTGTATAGTACTTGCACTAAGATTTTGATTGTCATCAGAACTTGTGAAAAACGCACACCCAACTTGGCCATACATATCTGTACCTGATTGATGAACAGCATTGACATTCTCAGCAATCATCACAGCCAAGGTGTTCAACTGGTCTAAAGCATCTTCAAGAGTTCCCTCATGACTAACGTTTAAAAGACCATGAATTTTGCCACTTGAAGCTTTAAAATCATCACCACTCTCTTTCCACACCACAGATGGCACTTGAGTCATAGGAACAATATCAACTTCTAATTCGGAGTACACTTCACCATAGACCAGTGCCTTACCGTTTAAATAAACCGAAACAGTGCCATCAGAATGTAGGGTATTCGAACATCCTGTTAATGCTGTTAACTGATCAATAACTAAACTGCGTTCATCCAGTAAATCTGTTGGTGTACTCTCTTCACTAGACTCCTGTACAATACTGACATTAAGATCTGCAAGCTCTTTTGCTAACATGTTAACTTGTATAATTGATTGCTCAAGTTCAGCATTCATACCTTGTTGCATTTCTATCAATTCTTCATTGGCATTTTGAATTGTTTCTACAAGTGCAAGTCCGTTTTCGATCACCATAAGTCGAGATGCTGGATCGTCGGGATCTTTTGCTAATTCTTCAAATGCATTAAAAAAAGGATCAATAACAAGTTCAAGTCCATCTGAACACACTGTGTTTAAAATGTTCTCAATCTCAGAACTATATGTCAGTTCAGTATTTTGCGAAGTTAAGTCTGATAACTCGTTTCTATACTTTTCATCAACATATCGGTCGCGTATCTGAACAATCTCTTGTACTTGAACACCTGCTCCTTTCGAACCATGTGAACCTAAGTCTGATGAAATACTCATTTGACGCGTATAACCATTTGTATCTGCATTTGTTATATTGTTTGTCGTAACATTCATAAATGTTTGAGATGTGAACATTCCTGAGCTTGCTACCGAATAACTTCCCATTGTTCCAGCCATTATACCCTCCTATTAACGTTTAAGATTCAATAGCTCTTGTAACATCTCGTCTGCCGTAGTAATTATCCTACTACATGCTTGATAACCACGCTGGGTTGTAATAAGTTCTGTCATTTCACGTGAGAGATCTACATTAGACATTTCTAGATAGCCAGCAACAAGGCTTCCTGTACCATTTGCTCCCGGTGCATAAGCTGTAGTAAATGTTCCTGAGTTTGGTGTTTCTCTAAGCAAACTGTTACCAATACTCTCTAACCCTGCAGGATTTGAAAATTGTGCTAACCCGATCATAGCAATAGGTTGAGACTGTCCATTTGAGTAGGTTGCAACAATTGTTCCATCACCACCTATTGTGAAATCTGTAAATTCACCTGAGGCGTATCCATCCATATATGACATGTAAACATTACTTTCATTGCCATTCATAGTCAGATTACTTAGATCTAAGTCGAACTCAGAAGGTGTGGTCCCCCCACCAGAGTCCAAACTTACAGTTAAGTTGACAGGAAAATCAACATCATCTTCAACAATATTACCTTCTCCATCAAATTTTAAGTAACCAGTAACTGTTGACCCATCCCCTGTATCAAGCTCGTAATAATATGTTGTAAATGGATTATCAGGATCAGTTTCATCAACAAAACATTTGCTTAGATCGATGTCTATATCATGAAGTTCACCTAAGTTATCATATGCATAAACACTTGTTGAGAAGTCAGGCTCAGTTGGTGGTGTATCAATATCATCAGCAGCTACACCTTTTGCACTTAAGCTAGAATCTAAGGAACCTGATAATACTATTTTCTCGGTCGCATCTGGTGCCATAGTTGATGAACTTCCATCTCCGGTCTGGAAAATGTTTATGGGTTCAGCATTTGCAGTCGTATCGAAGCTATAAACACCATCATTGTCATATGACCCACCTGTAAATCCACACACATAATAACCATCAGATGAGACCAGGTTGCCATTCACATCTACGCCAAAATTTCCAGCTCTTGTGAAAAAGTATTCTTCACTATCTCCACTTTTCACAATGAAGTATCCATCACCATCGATTGCTAAGTCAGTTGCACTTCCTGTCAACTGTAGACTTCCAACGGTATTTACTCTATTAATGTTAGCTACATTTACACCAATGCCAATTTGCTGAGGGTTTGTGCCTCCGCGTCCAGAACTACTTGGTCCGGAAGCACCAGACATGGACTGGCTTATAGCATCTGAAAAAGTTACATTAGAAGACTTATATCCAACGGTATTTACATTCGCTACATTGTTACCAATTACGTCGAGTTTAACCTGATGTGTTTGCATACCCGTCACACCAGAATACAAGGCATTCATCATGACGAAACACCTTCACTTTCAGAATTTTCTCCTGCTGAGTTAATTGAAGCAGAAGTGTTAACCTGATAAATTTGCGTTAAGTCAATATAATCGTCATTGACTTTAAGTTGAGTTTTGCCATTTTGTGTTACAACAGATTCTACAGAACCTTGATTCAAAGTTTCTTGTCCTGTTGCTACATCTTCAACTGTGTATGTAATATCTTTGCCTAACAAACTATACATTTGTGTCGTACTTTGTGAAGCCATCATTTTTTCAATCATATCTAACGACGAGAATTCAGCCATTTGCGCTAATGATTCTGTGTCACTAATGGGTTCAAGTGGGTCTTGATTTTGATACTGGATCATTAGAAGTTCAAGAAAATCACTTGAGTTGATTACTGAGTTACTTTCTAAATTGGATTCTGTTGCTTGGATAAGCATATTGTTTGATGATGATATGTTTTGAACAGCCATTCTAACCTCCTATTTGAACCGAGTGTCCTTTAGTAATACACTCAGTTTAAGGTCAGATCATGGGATAAATGTGATCTGAAAGTGAGGAGTCGTTGCAAACTATGAGAGTTTATGTGATTTAAAATTTGAGCCGTTCACTGAATATAAAATCTTAATGAATGATTTTTATTTTTCACACAAACTAAGCCGATTTTTTCCAAAAGCATATGTTAGCACTACTTATAAAACAAAAAGACCTTTTGAAATGTTAGAAATAACTTTTCAAAAGGTCTAATTCTTGATGTTTTAATGTAATTTTTAGTCATTCACTTGTCTAAGTCCAAGTGTTTCCACACAGACAGACATGAAATAGGCATAAGCACCTAACATAATCCACGGTGCACCAAGGAATGACGTCATAAGCTGTATTGCAATTGTTACTACTAAAAAGCCAGCAGCCACTCTAAATACAGAAAGTTGTACCTGAGTCAAGATCTGTTGGTCCTTCCAAATAAGCCAGAAGTAGAAACCGCCTATAATCGCAAATGCGAGTACACCCGTTGGATTTAGAAGGAGCTCATAAAGCTGTCCATTTCTAAATACCATACTTCTTTGAACGCCCATTTTGTACTTTGCTAAAAATCCGAGTACTATACCACCCAAAAGGAAGACAACACTGGCAATTCTTAGCAAGATTAAAACTAATTTTTTCATAATTATTCTGATTTAGGATCACCTTTGGCTACAGGGTTTCCATCAGTTTCACTCCACTCTTTCCAACCACCGTCGTACACAGAGACATTCTCCCAGTCCATAGCATATGCATAGAACCAAGTTTCAGACGCTCTCCAGCCAGTACCACAGTAGAATGAATTCACGTTGTCCATTGTGATATCTTGCATTTCCCAACGGTCAGCCATGTATTCATAGTTTACCATAGTATTGCTTGGTGTTCTATAGTCTTCCATGTGCCATGGGTCAGAACCAGCAAAACCGTAAACAGCACCGTCAATACGGCCAGCTGCTTCAATGTAGTCATAACCACTTGTTTCACCTGTGTATTCTACCCAGCTTCTAATACTAACTAGGTTTGCATCTTCAGTTTCAAGAATTTCTTTTGCTTCTGGCATATCAATAATGTATTCAGGATGTTGAGGCACAGTAGCACCAAAAGATTCAACTGGAGTTTTATCCACACCACCCTCAGCGATTTCAAATCCTGCATCTTTCCATGCTGTAAAACCACCATCTAGAAGTCTTACATCTTCAACACCAGCGTATTTAAGAATTAAAGCAATACGAGCTGATGCAGTAATGTCGTCCCCGTATAGAACTACTTTTGAATCTTTAGTAATACCATTAGAAAGTAATGATTTTTCGATTTCAGCATCTGATTTTCTATTCCACAGTGGACCTTCTTCAAAGTCGTCTGTGTTTATGTGTGGTGCACCTGGTATATGAGCTTTTTTATAGTTGTCACCAGGGCCCCAACTTGCTTCGAATAGCTGTACATTACCCGCTTCAACCTCTGCTTTTACCCACGCTGGGTGAACAAGCAGTTCATATCTTGGCATAGATGCTACTTCAACGCTTTCATCAGCAGACCATGCTTCAAAACCTTCTGCAAATACTAGAACATTTTCATAACCAAGTGCCACTAGTTTATCTGCAACAACTTGTGCAGATTCAGTGCCATAACCATAAGTAATCACTGTTTTGTCTTTAGAGATACCGTATCGATCAAGTTCTGCTTGAACCGCTTCGTCGTTTTCTAGTTTAGATAACCACTCAGCACTAAATGTTGTTGCTCCAGGTATATGACCCCCGCGTGATTCATTTTCTAAAGCCCAACCATTAAATGCATACGTTGATCTAGTATCCACTAGAACAGTTGCTTCTTCAGTTAGCTTTTCTTTAAGAACTTCAAGAGTAAGAGCTACTTCTTCAGTTGACTCTTCCATAGCCTCTTCAGTATTTTCTGTTTCCGTGTTTTCAACTTTTGATTCTTCCACAGCAGGTTCTTCTGCAGCAGGTGCACAGCCAGCAAGTAGCGACACCGCCATCATTAAAACCAGCATAATTGATAGGTATTTCTTCATTGTGATCCTCCACCTTCATTTGTCTTTACGTAAATTGTTCAGTCTCTATAATAGCAAAGAAGAGGGTTTGAGAGGTATTTTGATTTTCTATATTCGGATGTCTACTATGTAATTTTTCTATAGGTATGTGGGCAATATACATCTTTATGAATAAGTTAGGTGTCACACACCGGATAATCGATGATATAATCACGACATATTGTAGAACAAAATATATTTACCTGTAGAGATAATCAAATGCATGAGTTGAATACATTTATGAATTGTTATATGTAAATCGATATAGAAATTGGTGAATAAATGAGCAAATATATCTATCAGCCCTCAGCTGATGTAAAAACCATAGTTAAAAATGAGTTAGATAAATGTATTGGATGTAAGAAATGTATGAAAAAGTGTCCAATGTTAAAAGAACATTGTGATAATCCTAAAACATTACTCAAGTTGCTCGACTCAGATCAATACTTCGAGGAAAACTTAAAAAGTTATCGTATGCCATTTACTTGTACAAATTGTAGTTACTGCGAACAGGTCTGTCCAAAAGATGTAGAGTTAAACACTGTCTTCTATACACTAAAATCTGACATTGTTCGTCAAAATGGTTTCCCTAAGTTCCTTGGAAAAACAGTTATTGACACACATCAATCCCTTTCTTTTTCAAATGTATTCTCTACTAAAATACGACTCAAAAGTAGTAAATCTAGTCAAACACAGTCGAAAAGAAAAGTGATTTTTTACCCAGGTTGTAGCCCATCTGCCCATAGCCCCAATATGATTCAAGGTGTTCAAGACTACATGAATGAACATGTTGAGTCCATATTGTTCAAAAAGTGTTGTGGAAATCCTACATTAAGTGTAGGTCAGATTGACAAGTTTAATGCTTATACGAATCCTTTAGTAAAAGACGTCACTCTACTTGATCCTGAGGCTATAGTTGTCCTTTGTATGAATTGTCATAATACTTTGAGTAAACTCTTTCCTAAAATCGAAGTCTTAACCCTATGGGAGTTTATGATAGAACACGGCCTACCCAATACTCAGACTCCAATAAATGGACCAACTTTTACATTACATGACCCTTGTCCTACACGTAAACATTCGAGAATACACAATGCGGTTCGACAAGTTCTTAGTATTGGCAAGATAGATTATGAAGAGTTTGAACATAATAAGGACCAGACAGTTTGCTGTGGCTCTGGTGCCATGTTAAGTGTTATACATCCAAATCTAGCACAAGCCCATAAATCTATGCGCGCATCAGAAGCAGGTACGGACCATATCCTTTCCTATTGTCAGGAGTGTACGGAGTCTTTAAAGTTAAATGGCAAAAAAACCTTACACCTTTTAGATTTGTTTTTTAACGATACCATGGGTCATTCATTTGATCAATGCAACCAGTCAACACTAACAAAGTGGATGAACAGACGTAAAGTTAAAAGAAACTCTGATATGTTATTAATGAAACGAGAAAAGACTGTCTAATGACAGTCTTTTTTTATAAGTACAAAAACATCTAATGTAACACAGGGCTATATCCACCGATTTACTATAGTTGATTTCTAGCCCAGTTTACAATTTTCATATAAATATCAATAAGGTAAGGTTCATTAGAATTTGCACCCAGCTCACTTACCTCTATCCATTTAACCCCACTGGTTTCAGTTTCATTTAATATGAGTTCATCTGATTCTTCAGCTATTAGCACATAAGATGTATTTAGGTGTAAATGGGCAGACACATATTTACCACGTTTCATATGTCCATACACCGGAAGAATATCTAAAGAAGCCATTTTTAATGAAAAAGGTCTAATTTTTTTAAGCCCAGTTTCCTCTTGTGCTTCTTTAATAGCAATATCAAGCATATTGCAATCCCCATCTGCATGACCACCAGTCCACGTCCATGTATTATATATGTTGTGGTGAATCATAAGTATTTTATCTAATGATGAATTAAGAATAAGACCAGAACTCGTCATATGAGCAATTTCATTCTCACGGGTTAATATATTGTGTCTAAAATTCTCAATGTAATTAATGATTACAGCTTTATCATTCATCTCTTGTTCATTCGATGGTTTGAATTTTTTAATCTCAGCTAAGTATGGCATTTGAATCCCTCCTAGCCCTATTTTAGTCTAAAAACGAATAATCCGCCAAGCATAATTGCAAGCCCAGCAACTTTTGACATAGAAATTGGTAATTTATCCATACCAAATAAACCTAAGGTATCAATACAATATGCAACGGCAAGTTGAGCGAGCATAACAATCATAACTGCTTGTGCAGCGCCAAGCGACGACACACCTTTAATGACTCCAATGACAATAGCAACACCCAGTGCGCCACCTATAAGATAAATTTTGTCGACGTTTCCAACTTTACTTAAATCTCCGTCACCTAATAATACAACCATAATAATACTGGCAACCAATCCCACTGCATGTACTACAACGGTAGCTTCAATAGATCCAACACTGTCACCAACCCGCGTATTAAAAACGTTCTGAAGGCTTATACAGACCCCTGCCATTACTGCAAATAGTATACCTAACATAATTTCCCCTCCTGTTACAGACAGTATACGGTCTATTCGACAAGGCAAACATGACATATGGCATGTTGCTGTTATTTTTTTCAATTGACTAATAAGTTAGCTTGCTCCTCAAACAGAAAACTTCTGATAGATTCATTTAAGTATAAATCTACCAGAAGTATGTATGTTCGCATCATATAATATTAAACACTTACTAATGAGTGCCTGCACAAACTTTAAAAGCAGAAATTACGGAATCATTGTTTGTGTTTGGCCTGGAAAGGTAATAGAAATTACACCTCCCCAATTACACATAAGCTTTGACGACTCATTAAGAGCTGGCATATTCCCCACGAGAACTGTTGGTGATCCAGGTGCCCAAGGAGCTGCTGTATTAGGAATACAAGGCTGAGGTGTTAATACACCTAAAGCAGCCGCAGTAGCTGCTGCTACTTGAGGATTAGCCATTGACATACACATCCCAAAAGGCGCAATATTCACCATTGGTTTATTATCCATAATATTAGCAAACGGCATACTTGTGACCGTTTTATTACTCGGTAAGACATTCAGTGTACCAGGCGCAGCACCAAAGGTACACATAAGTGATGCACCTCCACATACGAAAACACCCATTTAGGTCTCCTTTCCAGACTTTTGTTTGCGCCGATGTTATTTTTCAAACTCAGGCTGTCTGAATTCATACCCAAATTATATCGTAAATATACCTAAATCATTCCATTTATTGGTCTTTATCTGAAACTCACCAATCTTTTGTTTGTCTTTATATAACTTAAACGGAACTATATCACCGCTTACCTTTGGATATATAATCATAAAGCGACCTTTGTTATTCACATAAATGGTCTTCACTTCTTGAAGTACAGCATGGGCTTCAAGGGAACCACTTAACTTGGGTTCAACTTTAAATCGGTCCTCTTCCACATCTGTAACCGTAAATGCTTCTGACACATGTGCATCGGAGTCATAGAATTGTCTACCAATCATAATATCGTTGTTTGTAATGTGGATTAATATCTCTGAACCGCTTTCACTCATTTTTTTCACGCGGAAACGATCAACGACATCTTCAACAGTACATTCCAGGGTGGAGCTTGTATTTAATGCGTCTACGTTTTCGATGGTGCCTTCAATAACTGTACCCCAACTTGGAATTGAGTAAGCTTTTGAGGGTTCAAGTCTAATCTGTTTGTGAACATAAGTCCCACTTAATATCCTGTTTTTTTCCTCGTCAGATAAGTTGAAGTGACGTTCTTGATACAGATCACTTTGAATACTAATTTGTGATGGTACATCAAGTAAGTTGCAAAACACCAAAAGTCCATTTTTGTTTCTAGTGGCTTTCGTAGTTGTTCCGTCTAGTAAAAACTGCATACGACATGGTCGGATCAGTTGATTAGTAAAATTATCAACAAGTTCTAAAACTATATGTGTTTTTAATGAGATTCTTGCTCTGTCGGTCCAGAACGATCCAGCCATATACTATCTTCCTTTCAGAGTCACTTCCACATCGGTCACAGGCTTCACTGACTTTACTCGAGTAGATTCAACAAATACAGGTGCAACTTTGTAAAATACACTAAGCTGATATGGAATATTGGGAAAATGCCATATACGTTGCTTTTCTTCAAAGGTCATATTATGTCTTGAAATTTCAATGCTTTCATTATGGTCTGCTAAGGACCCGACCAACCTGTCTGGTGTTAAAATTGCTTGGTCATATAGTGATTGAATACATCTACCTAACGCACGTTGCGCATCTATTCCCCTGTCTCTTGGGTCTGCATTGGAATAAGCTGTTAACATATAATAA
>Ga0209379_10001905_pt1 | contig 13085 bp, 12 predicted proteins | sample tdDd001_FD_187124 | JGI IMG/M metagenome (GOLD analysis project Ga0209379, IMG submission 187124) | Marine sediment microbial communities from the Atlantic coast under amendment with organic carbon and nitrate - tdDd00.1 (SPAdes)... | ecosystem: Environmental > Aquatic > Marine > Coastal >...
GAAATGAACAATATTGGGGAGAGCCTGCCAAGATTGAAAAAGCGCATTATCTTGCTGGGCACCGTGCGGAGAGCCGTGCACTGCTCGCTCAAAGTGGGCAAGCTGACATTGTTTACACGCTTGATCCGGCAAGTATCGCACCGTTACAACAAACCGAATCGGTAGAGATAGTACGTGAATCCATTCCGCGCACTATCTTACTCAAGCTCAACAATGAGCATCCATATCTCAATTCTTTCCAGACGCGACAAGCCTTGAGTCTAGCGCTGGATCGCTCGGGCATTTCCCAGCAAATTATTCGTATGCCGGGCTCTGAAGCATACCAACTCTTTGCCCCCTCACTTGGTGCATGGCATATAGAAAAGCTTGCTGAAACATCACGTGATCTGGAAAAAGCAAAACAGTTGTTAGCGTCACAAGGTTGGGATGAAAACGCGCAAGGCATGTTAGAGCGTGGTGATGAAGCCTTTGTTATCAACCTAACCACTTATTCGGATAGACCTGAATTACCCGTTGTTGCCACGGCGATTCAAGCGCAGCTAAAAGAAGTTGGTATTCAGGTGGATATTTCGATTGATAACTCCAGCGCAATCCCAGCTAAACACCAAGATGGAACTATTGAGCTTGCTCTTGTAGCTAGGAATTTTGGAGCAACGGTTGATCCGCTTGCGTTACTGCTCAAAGATTTTGCCGAACATAAAGGCAGTGATTGGGGCCCAACGAATTGGTCATCTGCTGAGTTTAACGCTTTATTAAACAGCTTGAGTGCGACCAAAGATTCAAACAGCTACCAACAACAAGCACAAAAAGCATCTCATATCTTGGCGAAAGAGATGCCACTGATTCCAATTACGTTCTACACCCAACTTGTCGCGGTTAATGAGAAAGTGGGTAATTTTAGTTTCGATCCGTTTGAAATTAACTACCGCATCTCAGAGATGACGTTAAATGATTAACATATTGATGAGGCGTTTACTCCAAGCGGTTTTGGTCGCTTGGAGTATCGGCACGCTGACATTTATTCTAATGAGATTGTTGCCCGGTGACTTTGCTTTTCGGATCGCAGCAGGTCGATATGGCTATGACTATGTGGATGCTGAGGCTGCAAGAGCGGTTAGTGCTGAATTAGGCTTAGACAGGGCGGGGTACGAGCTTTACTTCCAATGGCTTTGGGATCTAATGCATTTTGATTTGGGCAATTCCCTTATCAGCGGAATGCCCGTCATGACGGAGATCCAACATCAACTCGGTCACTCGTTGCTGCTGGCTTTAGTTGCTTTGGTTTTGTCGGTACTCATTGCCGTTCCTGTTGGTGTTTACTGTGGTAAGCGAGCAAATTCTACGTCGGATAAATGGGGGTTAATGACATCGGTATTTGTTCGCGCTCAACCTGTGTTCGTGATTGGTTTAGTGCTGATTATCGTATTCGCGCTGCACTTAGGCATGTTTCCCGTTGCTGGCTTTGGTACGCCTGTGCATCTTTTTTTGCCAGCATTAACCTTGGCGTTATCGTTAGCTGCGATGTCGAATCGATTGATTCGCAATGTAACTCAACAAACATTATCGACGCCTTACTTTAAATTTGCTCGCCTTAAAGGGCTGAGTTTTGAACAAGCCTTTGAGCATCACGCACATCGCCATATTGCGATACCGATCGTTACCTTTTTAGCCATTCAAACCATTGGCTTGATGGAAGGAATCATCATGATTGAGTCCCTTTTCTCATGGCCTGGTATTGGCCACGCACTCGCGCATGCGATATTTGCAAGAGACATTCCGATGATCCAGGGAACGGCCTTGGTGATGGGGCTGCTGTTCGTTGCGATTAACACCTTTATCGACTTGGTGACTTATCAGCTTGATCCTCGACAACAAACGGAGGCGATGGCGTGATGGCACTAAATAAGCAAACTATTGGCGCGCTGCTTGTTGGCTTAGCGCTTTTGCTCGTTGCGTTGGAAAAGCTGTTTTTTCATTCGGATTCCGCAGAGCAAAATCTGTCATTGGCATTCGCATCACCAGACTGGACTGAGCCTCTTGGCCGAGATCACTTTGGACGTAGCAATATCGCTAGATTGAGTGACGCTATTGTGACTTCACTGGTGCTTGCTTGGGTCAGTGTTGTTACTTCGGCCTCATTGGGTGTCGCAGCCGGTGTTCTAGCAGGATGGAAGCGTGGTTGGTGGGATCGCATGTGTTCATTTCTGATGAACATCATTCTTGCAATGCCAGGGCTGATCTTAGTACTGCTTTTTGCGGCTTTAGTACCCGGGTCATTCTTGATTTTATATGTCGCGATCGCTTTGATTTTATGGGTGGAGTTTTTCCGCGTCGTGCGTAATCGAACTTTGTCACTCATTCAGTCTCCGGAAGTTGAAGCTTCCATTTTGTATGGTTTTGGTGATTGGTATGTGTTTAAACGACATATTTGGCCGCATTGCAGACAAGATGTCTTCACTTTGTGCTGCTTTGGTGCTGGAAATACCATTTTAGCGCTCGCTTCATTGGGCTTTCTTCATGTCGGGCTTAAGCCACCGGAAGCGGAGTTGGGCTTGATGATGGTCGAGCTGTTTCGTTACTACCAAATGGCCCCTTGGGTTTTAGCACAGCCGTTAGTTACTTTATTTATCCTAGTACTCGGTTTTCATTTACTGGCGAGCGGAGAAAAATCATGACGGATTTGGTTAAAGTCGAGTCGCTGACCGTTAAAGGCCGCGAGCAAGTACTGGTTGAGCCGATCAGTTTCTCAATTCAACATGGCCGTCCGCTGACTATTCTTGGTGAAACAGGCGCAGGTAAGAGTTTGATTGCCGCTGCGCTAACGGGAACCTTACCCAAAGAGTTAATGAGTCTAGGCACGATTTATTTAAAAGGGCAGAGGGTAAATAAAAATGCGCTACAGCAGACGTGGGGGAGAGAGATTGCCTTACTTCCTCAAGAACCTTGGTTGTCTTTAGATCCGATTATGCGTATTGAACGCCAAATCTCTGAAGTTCATACCTTAGTAAACGGTGTTGCTAACTCTGAGGCTACTTCTCAAACGGTTAGTGAACTGAGCAAGATGAACTTAGCACATGCTAAGCAAAAGTATCCGTTTCAGTTGTCGGGTGGTATGGCCCAACGGGTCGCTTATCTTTGTGCCACACAGGCGGGTGGGGAATTGTTGCTAGCGGATGAGCCAACAAAAGGACTCGATCGTAAAAACTGCCAAGTTGTTGCTGACTTACTCGCTTCGCACAGCAAACAAGGGGGCTTGCTTACCATTACTCATGATATTGAACTTGCCGAAAGGTTAGCGGGCGATATCATCGTAATGAAAGAAGGTGTTGTTGTAGAGCGTGGTGAAGCCAAGGCTGTACTGGCAGACCCAGAATCTAACTACACACGGTCTTTGATTAATTTGAATCCTAAGTACTGGAAAAAAAGACGATCGACGCATAGTGGATCTCCGCTAATCTCTGTTGAACACTTGGCGATTCAGCGCAATGCTCATACCTTGTTTGAAAAGCTCTCTTTTCAGTTAAACCAAGGAGAAGTTCTTGGGTTGTGTGGCCAAAGTGGTTGCGGGAAAACAACGTTAGCTGACGCAATTTTAGGGCTATTGAAGCCGTCTCATGGATCCATTGAATTCGAACAACCCATTTCGATAGGCCAAAAGCTTAAGCTCTATCAAGATCCTCCGAGTGCATTTCCATCTCACGTTGCTTTGAAGAAGCTGTTAGAGGACCTGCGCCAAATTCATGTTTTTGATTTGGATCGTGTTCCACAACTTATGCGTCGTTTAAAGCTAGATTCGGGGTTACTTGAGCGAACATCTCAGCAGATTTCAGGTGGGGAGCTGCAACGGTTCGCTATTCTACGTGCATTGTTGATCAAGCCTAAGTTATTGATTGCCGATGAACCGACTTCACGGCTTGACCCAATCACATCTGCTGAAACACTCAAACTTATGACTTCATTAGCCGCTGAAGAAGAGTGCAGTTTGATCATTATCGGTCATGATGAAATTGCATTGGAAAAACTGTGTGATCAGGTGATCAACCTTAACAATTATTCGCTAGAAAATAAGCGGAATAAAGTCGATGAGAGGAGTTACATCACCGCCGTTTAGGTTCAATTGTCAACATGTTTGATAAGCAAACGTTTTCCTATTTTTAGGGTTGGAAATGTTTGAAATTCGTCACGCAATTGCCCTAGAAATATTGGTTGTATGTATGGTTATATGGCGGTGGATGGAGTTTATAAATAAAAAAGAGTTTTCGATTTTTCAATGAGATAGCTACGACATTTAAATTATGATCTACGACTTGTACTCGATTTATTTTGCCGTTTTAACTAGTACAAGGTGAAAGTATGTATAAAGAGTCAGATATCCGTGTTGAAAATCGTCAACTCTGTTTTAAAAAAGACGCTTACCCTTTAGCGAAAATAAACAACATCAGAGTAAAAAAGCTGACTATGTTAGACAACCTCGGTCAGATTGCTTTTTGGGTGTTTCTGTTTTCTGGAGCAGTTTGGGTCACTCTGCCAGAGTTTAAACAAGAGCTCAGTTGGTTACCGATATTGGCAGTCTGCTTGACGGCGGTTGGTCTTTTGTTTGCTCTTTTTCGTTGCGCACGTTATGCGTTGCAAGTGGAGTTTAGACACATTGATGAAACTGGCTTGCAGTGGGTTAATGTTGCTAAGTCCTACTCACATCAGGATGGCGAAATGTTTGAACAACAAGTTGCGAGCGTAAAAAAGCTTCTGTAGTCAGAACGTAAAATAGCCTCAGTTGAGGCTATTTTTTTCTCTTCAAATTCACTTAGTGTGGTAATCAATAAAACCGGAACCAAACCCACTCAGATTTTCTCTTTTTAATTTTCTTTTTAGGCGTAGATTATGTATATCAATTAAATCGGGAGACTATCTATGACTGAGTTCGAGAAAATGATGTCCGGTCAGGTGTTTGATGGTGCTGATCAAGAGATTGATTCAATAAGAAATGCAGCAACCGAAACGTTACAACAGTTGAATACATGCATCGGTGATGAGAAGAAGCGGGCATTGAAAAAACAGCTGTTTGGTCGCATTGGAGAGAGTTTTGTTCAGCCGCCGTTTCATTGCGAATTTGGTAAAACAATCGCGATTGGTGATGAAACCTTTATCAATATGAATGTCGTGATGTTAGACGGCGCAGCGATAACCATTGGTAATCATGTCCTGATTGGCCCCAGTGTCCAGTTTTATACGGCCTCGCATTCCTTAGACTATTTGAGCCGCCGAAATTGGGAGACATATTGCTTGCCGATCACCATCGAAGATGACGTTTGGATAGGTGGGAATAGCGTTATCAATCAAGGTGTGACGATTGGAGCACGTTCAGTGATTGCTGCAAACTCAGTAGTGAATAGCGATGTACCGCCAGATTGTCTGTTTGGTGGCACTCCAGCGAAGCTGATTCGCAGGCTCAATAGTAATGATTGATGTGAACTAAACGGAATGTGTTCTCGTAAAACTAGGCTGTACTTGGTACTGGAAAAATAATGACACTATCTGATGAGATGAAATCGAGGATTATTGAAATGGCATTCTAGAGTGTCAGGTCATGCGACGAAAAGATACCAATAAAAAGAGCAGCCATTGAGCTGCTCTGATTATTTTGTTTGTTCTATAAATATCGACCTTTTAAGTGGTCTTTAAAGAACTGCGCATTGAGGGTTTCCCCTGTTGCTTGCTTGACCAGTTCATCGGTTGTTAGCAAGCTGCCTTTGCTCCAAATGTTTTCAGAAAGCCAAGTGAAGATAGGGGTTAGCTCACCAGATTGAATAGCGCCATCAACATCGACAGTCTGCTTCATCGCCGCCATAAACTGCGCTGCATACATAGCACCGAGAGTATAGGAAGGGAAGTAGCCAAATGCGCCGTCAGTCCAATTTGTAATGTTACTCACAGGCAAGGTATGAGGCAATATCAAGTGTAAGTCAGTGAAGAATCCTAATTATGTGGTTAGTTGAAAATTCAATAATTATGGGCCTAACGCTAACATTAAGGGGACTTTGACATGGCTTGGTAAGCTATATAAAGTTCAGTACAAGTATTAAGTTATAGTTAGTTTACAGGTATTAAAATGGACAGTGAGGTAAATACGTTTGAATTTCCTCCAATAAGACAGTGCAATGTAGTTATTCCATTAGATGATCCTAATGAAGATTTTCATGGTGCACATAGGCATAATTTTTTCGAAATTATTTGGTGCCTAGATAATAAAGGTTATCAAGTCATCGATTTTGAAAAAATAGCTAACAAGGTTGGACGAATATTCACCCTGAGTCCAGGTCAAGTACATGACACTTCTGGTGATGCTCAATCAGTAAGGATGTTGATATTTTCTACTGATTTTGTCGATAACCGCTATCGAAAGCAGGTCTTACTTGAACAGTTTTTTTCATCACCTTCAGCTCGTCCTCCTTTTTATGATGTGACGCCTGAAGCTCTTCCTTATCTTGAGCCCATATTTATGCTTATTCATGATGAATGCCTAAGAGAAAATCCAGATTGGGATCTTGTGGAATCATTGACAATTAGCTTCCTTTTGTATGTTCTTAGATTTTCAGAGGTTAACCAATGCTTTGGTAGTCGCGAGGATTCTAGAGTTGCGGATTTAAAAATTCTCGTAGAGAAAAACTATAGGCAAGAGAAGCGTACTGATTTCTATGCTAATCAATTGAACATAACGAATAAACGTCTAAATGAGCTCACTAAGCAAGCCTTAGGTAAAACCGTATCGACATTAGTGCATGATAGAGTGATATTAGAGGCCAAGCGGGAACTGATGTTTACGGAGAACAGTATTAAACATATTGCTCTTTCTTTAGGGTATACAGACCCCGCATATTTCAGTCGCTTTTTTATAAGCCATGTAGGGAAGTCGCCAAGCAAGTTTAGGAAGTAATGTTCAAATATCACATGACATTGGTCAGTTAGTCCATTTTCCAATCCCCTTTAGGTATAGATAATATTACTTTGAAAACAGCATTTCAGAGGCCTTAAGGGTTAATTGTGAGTATAAATTTAAAAACAGATTCAATCTCAAAATCATTTCTTCAGTACCTGCTTCCAGCATTAACCGGAATGGTCATTAAATCGCTTTTCATCATGGGCGATGCTTTTTTTATAGGTCAAGGTGTAGGACCTGAGGGCCTAGGAGCTATTTCTTTAGCGGTTCCTACGTTTTCCTTCTTTAGTGCACTAGCAATGATGATTGGCATCGGTGGCGCAGCGATGATGTCAATAGAAGTCGGGAAAGGGTCAACTAAATTAGCGCAAACTTTGTTTAGTCAGTCGATGTTAATCGCTTTCTTACTTTCTACGTTGTTTGTCTCTATTTCTTATTTATCACTAGAAGAAATCATTAGTTTAGTCGGTGCTGAAGGGTTAATAGCAAGCCTGACATACGAGTATTTATCGATTCTTCTAGTCTCCTTTATCCCTTTTTCTCTCTGTTGGGTGATGTCGGCGTTTGTTCGAAATGACTCTAATCCGAACCTAGCTATGTATGCGATGTCTGGTGGTGCAGTTATTAACTTAGTGCTTGACTACATATTTGTTATTCAATTTGATTGGGGGATGAAAGGGGCTGCGTTGGGCACTGGGTTATCACAGTTAGTAATATTAACGATTCTCTTAGGGCACTTTATATCGAAGAAGGGCAACCTTAAGTTGAACTTGGAAGGCCTTGGTTTTGATTTTATTAAACCAATCTTATCTATTGGCTTACCAATATTTTTTATTGAAGTCACGTCTGCCATTACTATAATTTTGTTTAATTATGTATTGCTAGAAAGCTTTGGTGACAGCCATGTTATCGCTTATGGCCTAACGTCTAGTCTGGGTGTTTTTGCTCTTTTTATTGTGATTGGTATAACTCAAGCATGTCAACCTATTATTAGTTTTAACTATGGGTCTGAGCAACTTGGTCGAGTCAAGGAAACGTTAAAAATAGGGATGATGTCGGCAATAGGGGCTGGAGTTTTTCTATTTAGTGTCGTGTTGATAAGCTCTCATAGTATTGCGGCTTTTTATCTTGGTGAGCACAGTGAATTAATTAAACTAGCCTCCCTTGCGTTGTTATGCTATTTCTCTGCAGCTCCTCTTATGGCATATAATATGGTGGTTGCTAACTTATTCCAAGCCACCGCTAAGCCAGCGAAAGCTAGCGTTATATCTGTAGCAAGAGGCTTTGTATTTGTTGTTCTTGGACTTATGTTATTACCGAAATTGATACCAGAAAATGGTGTATGGTTTAGCATTTTATTTGCTGAGTCAATCACTGCAGTTATTAGTTCTTATATGCTCTATACTTTTTTGACAGAGCAAAATCGAGTCTTAAATGTAGAACGATAGGTTTGTGTATCAAGTTGCGATGAGGCTTAGCTCGTCATCTGCGTTTGTTAAAAAAAGCCTGATAACATTGGATGATTAGATTGTAAAATAACCATTTTAATAATCTGTTTCCATGATCAGGCTTTTTCTAAGGCAGACTTATTTATTTAAATGTTTTTATTAGAACGTAGGGTTGCGCTGATTATTTGTCAACCACCTGTTCATGCATTACTGTTCTATCATTTAAACTTTACTTAAGTATCGGTGTTTTAGATGATCTTGGAAGAACTTCGCGTTTAGGGTTTCACCTGTAGCCTGCTTCACCAAATCATCGGTACTCAGCAGGCTGCCTTTGCTCCAAATGTTTGACTCTAACCAAGTGAAGATAGGTGATAGGTCGCCACTTTCAATCACAGAGTTCACATCAACCGTTTTCTTCATTGCTGCCATAAATTGAGCCGCGTACATCGCGCCTAGTGTGTAAGAAGGGAAATAACCGAATGCGCCATCTGCCCAGTGGATGTCTTGCATACAGCCATTAGTGAAGTTGCCTTGAGTGCTTAAACCAAGGTAAGACTGCATCTTAGTATTCCAAAGTTCAGGGACATCAGTGTGTTTGATTTTGCCGTTTATCAGATCACGTTCAATCTCGTAACGTAAAATTACGTGTGCAGGGTAGGTCAGCTCATCGGCATCAACACGGATGAAGTCTTTCTTCACGCGAGTGTAGATCTTTTGGAAGTTCTCTTTCTCAAACTCTGGGCCTGAAAATTGTTGTCCTGCTAGGTTGGCTAAGTGTCCGATGAACGGGTCGCTGCGGCCAACTTGCATTTCGAAGAACAGAGATTGAGATTCATGAATTCCCATAGAGCGCGCTTCACCTGATGGTAATCCGGCTAATGCTTTTGGTAAGCCTTGCTCGTAACGCGCGTGTCCGGTTTCGTGGACAATCCCCATTAGCGATTGAACAAATTCATTCTCATCGTAACGTGTGGTGATGCGGACATCAGTAGGAACACCGCCACAGAATGGGTGAACGCTTTCATCCAGTCGGCCGTGGTTGAAATCAAATTGCAGCAAATTCATCACATCCAGACCAAGTGCTTTTTGTTTTTCGGTAGAAAACTTGCCTTGTGGTTCAATGAATTGTTCTGTTGACTGCTTTTCGATCACTTGATCAATGAGCTCAGGTAGCCAGATTTTCACATCACTAAATAAAGTGTCTAGTGAAGCTGATTGCGTACCCGGCTCATAGATATCAAGCATGGCATCGTATGGAGACAGACCCGTTGCATCGGCGCGAATTTGAGCTTCTTCTTGAGATAACTTGACTACTTCTGCCCAATTTTTCTCGAAGCCGGTCCAGTCATTTTCGCCACGTTGAGTTCGCCAAGCATGCTCACATTTCGAACCCGCAAGAGATTTAGCCTCAACCAAGGCTTCTGGGAGTACGTTAGCTTGTTGCCAGTTACGTTTTAATTCACGAAGTGTCGCGTTATCTTGAGTGGGTAAAGATTCTTGCTCTGCCTCTGCAAACCATTCGGCGAGTTGAGGTTGTGTTTGTAGACTATGCATGTGAACAGAGAGTTCTGCCATAGCTTCACTGCGAGCTTGGTTTCCGCCGCTTGGCATTACTGCAGCTTGATCCCATCCGCAGATAGCGCCTAAATGCGCAAAACGAGAGATTTTTAGAGAATGTTCGGTAAGTTTTTTGAATGCGCTCATTGTTCGCCTTCCGTGACTAGGAAAAGCGAAAGTCTACCAACCATTGGCTAGTAGACCAAGCGTCGCTGTTTAATTAGCCGTTTACGATATGTAAATCAGTATGTTCCGTTTCATGAGCGAGCAGTTTTACCGGCCAGCCATAGCTTTTGTACTCTTTGACAAGTGCTTTTGCCACGTCTCCGCTGACATGTACTTCCGTCCAATTACCAATCCCCATGACTTGATAGCTAAGCTTTACAATATCCATAGACTTCCCCGAAATAGCGTGTTTAATGTTCGATTATTATTATGAGTTGAATATTAATAAATCATTTACGGTTTGTCATTCTCTAAATTTGCGCAGTGAAATAAATGTGATCTTCCTTGTTGAGGCGGGCAATTCACGACTCTATGGTTAATTTTAATTGAATGAGGTTGTAAAGTGTGATTAAACGTTGATTATATTTTGCGATTTTCAATGGAACTGATTTTGATCGATAACTTTGAAGCATTTTTAATTGCTATCACTATTTTGACGCTAACCCCTGGGCTTGATACAGCGCTTGTGATTCGTAACTCGTCAAGAGGTGGCTTTTCTGATGGTGCAACGACGAGCCTCGGGATCTGTTTAGGTTTGTTTGTGCATGCCACGTTTTCTGCTATTGGTATTTCTGCCATTCTGGCTCAATCTGCAGAACTCTTTAATGCCGTTAAGATGATCGGTGCTGCCTATCTTATCTATTTAGGCTTGAGCAGTTTAAAGGGATTGATGAGCACTCATGCTCAATCTTTGGGGAACGAATCGGCGAGTCAAGCGGTGGTTAGACGTAAAACACAATCGTTACGAGAAGGGTTTTTGTCTAATGTTCTAAACCCTAAAACGGCAGTATTTTACTTGGCATTCTTGCCTCAGTTTATTAATCCTGAAAGCTCAGCTTTTTTACAATCACTTTTGATGGCGTCCGTTCATTTCTTGATTGCTATGGTTTGGCAGTGTGGCTTGGCTGGTGCGTTAACCAAAGCTAAGAGTTTGCTTCAAAGCCCACGCTTTATGCATTGGATGGAAACGACAACGGGTGTTGTACTCGTTGGTCTTGGTGTTAAGTTGATGCTAGAAGATCGATAGCGAAAATCTATAAATAAAAACAGCGACCTATATGGTCGCTGTTTTTATTTACGAGGAATAGAACACGAATTAGTTTTGAGGTTGTGCTGTTTTCATCGAATTGAATTGAGTAGCAAAGTAAAGCTTGGTCTCTTCAAGAACCACGTGGCGCAGCATGATCAAGCCGATCAGGTTTGGAATTGCCATCAAGCCATTAACGATATCAGCGATAATCCAAATCATATCTAAGTGTAAAAACGCGCCTGAAGCAACCAGTGCAACGAAGATAAATTTGTATGGCAGTACCGCTTTCGTACCAAACAGAAATACGACACAGCGCTCACCGTAGTAGTTCCAACCTAATATTGTCGTAAAGGCAAAGAAGATCAAACCGATAGAGACAAGCATTGGGCCGAACGTATCTGCATTTAGGCCAACTGCAAAGGCGTGTGTGGTCATTGCAGCACCTGCAAAGTCACTTTGCCATGCACCGGTAAGGATTAGCGCAAGACCGGTCATAGTACAAATGATAATGGTGTCGAAGAAGGTACCCGTCATTGAAATTAAACCTTGTTTAACACAAGAGTCTGTTTTCGCTGCCGCCGCCGCCATCGGTGCACTACCTAGACCAGATTCATTTGAGAACACACCGCGAGCGATACCAGATTGGATCGCTAACATAATGCTCGCACCTAAGAAACCACCAGTGGCTGCGCTTGATGTAAAGGCTGAAACAATCACAAGTTCAATCGCATCGAGTAGTTTATCTGCGTTCATAATGATGACGCTTAAACACGCTAATACGTAAAACAGTGCCATTGTCGGAACGACTTTACCTGCTACTTTAGCGATGGATTGAATACCGCCAAGCGTGACAAAAGCAACCAGAAGGGTAAGTACGCTTGCAGAGATTTCGCGAGAAACACCAAATGAGATTTCAGTTGCATCGAGAATGGCATTAACTTGAGGGAAAGTACCAATACCAAAACAAGCCACACCAAGAGCAAACACTGCAAACATGATCGCCAGCGCTTTTGAACCGACACCATATTGCAGGTAGTACATCGGGCCGCCAACCATTTGGCCTTTGTCATCAACCTTACGGTATTTCACCGCTAGAAGACATTCTGCATACTTGGTCGCCATACCAAATAACGCTGCTAACCACATCCAGAATAGCGCGCCTGGGCCACCCAACTTAATTGCGGTTGCAACACCAACGATATTACCCGTACCTATGGTTGCCGATAGGGCAGTACATAAAGCGGCGAAGCTTGAAACATCGCCTTGTTTTTTAGAGTCATCTTTACTAAACACCATTTTAAGTGCAGTCGGAAGGTGTCGAAATTGGATTAAGCCAAGGCTAAAAGTGAAGTAAACACCTGTACCCACGAGCAAAATTAATAGTGGTGGACCCCAGACAAAATTGTCGATGGTCTTAAGTAAAGATTGTAGGTTATCCATGATTTCCCCTTAAGTGATAATGCTTATTTAAGGAGAAGAGAGAAAAGCAGAGATCAAAGATCTCAAATAGCAATCAAGACAGGAAGTCTATCGCTGGTTAGTACTTTCCACTCCTCTGTCCTTTTGCCTGAGAGTTTCACTTAACCTAAAAGCTCGGGTTAAGCTTGCTCCTTCGGCGACCGATTTAACGGTTCTCTCCAGAGGTTCCTCCAACTACAGTCCCTGCTACCTAGGTAGCACCTGAAATAGTTAATTCTTCGGCGGGTTACACTAACCAAATGTTAAATTTTGGTTATTAACCTCTCTCCTGCAGTCTTCATCGGAACAATTACTCAATCTAATGAGTAAAAGATGGTCAATAGTTCTGTTTTATTGACGAGTGAACTTTATCATAAAATTTAGGTAATTCAACCGCGATTTTGATGAAATATAACAACAATAAATTAAG
>Ga0209379_10001906_pt1 | contig 13085 bp, 13 predicted proteins | sample tdDd001_FD_187124 | JGI IMG/M metagenome (GOLD analysis project Ga0209379, IMG submission 187124) | Marine sediment microbial communities from the Atlantic coast under amendment with organic carbon and nitrate - tdDd00.1 (SPAdes)... | ecosystem: Environmental > Aquatic > Marine > Coastal >...
CTATTTACATAAAGTCCTATTTGTATTTATTTTAATTTATTTTTTTTAAAAAAATAAATTAAAATAAATACAAATAGAGTATTGAGATTTTAAAAAAAGTTAGTTATTATAGTAGTCAGAGAACAAATAAAAAATATCATTAAGGAGATAAATATGAAGATAGGATTTATAGGATGCGGAAATATGGGTGGAGCAATGCTTAAGGGGATAATTGAATCAAGACTAAGTTCAAATGATATATGGATCTATGAGGATTCTCTTGAAAGAAGAGAGGAGCTCATAAAAAATCATAAGATAAATATAGCAATAGAAATAAAAGATATGGTAGAGGAATGCAATGTAATCTTTCTGGCTGTAAAACCTCATATCTGTCCAGAGGTGCTAGAGGAGATAAAGGACGATCTAAAGGATAAGATACTAATATCTGTAGCTGCAGGAGTGACGATAGACTCCATAGAAGAGGTAGTGGGAGCAGATAGAAAGATAATCAGAATAATGCCAAATACACCAGCCTTTGTAGGAGAGGCGATGACATCATTTACTCCTAATATGAATATAAATGAAAAGGAAAATGAGGATATTAAATATCTATTGGAAGGTTTTGGTAAGGTAGAGGAAGTGGAGGAGAGACTGATCCATGCAGTAATAGGAGCGAGTGGTTCATCACCAGCTTATGTATTTATGTTTATAGAGGCTATGGCAGATGCAGCAGTGCTAAAGGGAATGCCAAGAGATAAAGCTTATAAGTTTGCAGCTCAGGGAGTGCTGGGTTCTGCTAAGATGGTTCTTGAGACAGGAATACATCCTGGACAGCTAAAGGATATGGTGTGCTCACCAGGAGGAACAACTATAGAGGCTGTAACTGAGCTGGAAAAAAGAGGAATGAAAGCTGCTGTTATAGGAGCGATGATAAAGTGTATGGAAAAATCTGAGGAGATGTCTAAGAAATAGACTGGTATAGAGCAAAGGGGGGGAAGATGAAGAAAGAACTTACAAAATTAAGAGAATATATGAAGAGAAATGATATAGATGCATATATCATACCCAGCAGTGATGCTCACCAGGGGGAGTATGTGGCGGATTACTTTCAGGGAAGAAAATGGCTCACAGGCTTTACAGGGAGTGCCGGAACAGCTGTGGTACTAGAGGATAAAGCAGGGGTGTGGACAGACGGAAGATATCATATTCAGGCTGAAAACCAGCTAAAGGGAACGGGATTTGACCTGTATAGAAGCGGAAGCGAGGGAGTACCGGAATATGATCAGTGGCTGCTAGAGGAGCTCGCTGAAGAAACTGCGGTAGCTTTTGACGGCAGAGTAGTATCTCAGAAAACCTTTGGAGAACTATCTAAGAAGCTCTCTGGAAAAGGGATCAACTATATAATTCAAAAAGATGCTCTGACCGATATCTGGGAGGACAGACCGGAACTTCCAATGGAAACTGTATTTGACCATGATGTAGAGTATGCAGGAATGGGGAGAGAGGATAAGATAGAACTCATTAGAAGAGAGATGGCTGAGAAAAAAGCTGATATGTACATTCTGTCTTCCCTGGATGATATAGCATGGCTTCTTAACTTAAGGGGGGAAGATGTAAAAAATACGCCTTTATTTTACTCCTATGTGGTAGTTGAAGAGGATAACGCCCTTCTTTTTGTGGATATGGGAAAGATAGACGAGGGACTGGAAGAGCAGTTAAATGAAAGCGGAATTGATATCCTTGGATATGAGGAGATAGGAGACTATCTATTGGAGAGGTCTCTAGGAAGAACTATAATCTGTGACCCGGCTAAAACCAGCAGATATATATATAACTATCTGGAAGAGGGAGAGGTAGTGGAGCAAACAGACCTCACAACTAATCTAAAAGCCTGTAAAAACGAGACAGAGAGGAAACATACAAGAACAGCCTATCTGAAGGACTCAGTGGCTCTTGTAAAGTTTTTTAATTATGTAGAGGAAAATACAGGAAAGGGTCTCACAGAGCTGGAAGCTGAAGAGGTGCTGGAGAACTTTAGAAGAGAGGATGAGAGCTTTGTATATAACTCCTTTGATCCTATAGCAGGGTACAGAGATCACGCAGCTATGATGCACTTTAAGGCTACTGAGGAAAATACCTATAAGCTGGAGAGAAAGGGATTTTTCTTAGTGGATTCAGGGGGACAGTATCTAGAGGGGACTACAGATATTACAAGAACTCTTGTAATGGGAGATCTTACTTTAGAAGAGAAGACGGACTTCACCCTGGCACTGCAGGGTATGATAGATCTTTCAGCTACAAAGTTCTTAAAGGGAACTACAGGCTATGCTCTGGATGCTATCTGCAGAAGACCGATGTGGAATGAAGGGCTTGATTACAAGTGTGGTACAGGGCACGGTGTAGGATTCTTTTTAAATATCCATGAGGGACCTTGTGGATTTGGTCAGAGACCATCGTATAATAACTCCCTTGAAATAGGTAATCTGATCACTGTGGAACCAGGAGTATATAAGGAAAACAGACACGGAATAAGACATGAGAATACAGTATTTGTAAGAAAGGCTATAGAAGGGGAGTTTGGAGAGTTTTATGAGCTGGAAACAATCACCTTCTTTCCTATAGATACAAGAGCTGTAGTTGTAGAGGAGCTCACAAGAGCTCAGAAAACATGGTTAAATGATTATCACAGACAAACCTATGAGAAGCTTTCTCCTATGCTCTCAGGAAAAGACCTAGAGTGGCTCGGGGAAAGAACAAAGGCTATATAAGGAGAAGATATGATTAGTTCAAATAGTAGATTTTTAGGGATAGACGGAGTGGAAGTGTCACTGTTAAAACACGGGGATATAGATGAGATAGTAGAGATGCTGGAAAATCCCAATGTATGCAGATATCTATTTTTTGCTCCGGCACCAAAGGAGATATACAAGGGGTACTTTGAACCTATAGCTATGGAGATGAAAAGTAGTCTTGACAGGGGAGAACTTCCCAAGAATATGGTGTTTATTTTAAGAGATGCTCAGTCTAAGGAGTTTTTAGGACAGTGCGGAGTAATAGCTGTACCTATGATAGAGGGAGTATATGAAGTAGGATATCAGTTTAGAGAGGAGCACTGGGGCAAGGGACTGGCAACCAAGGCATCTAAACTATGTATAAACTATATATTTAACTACCTGAGTGGTCACAGAGCTGAGGCCAACTGTTATGAGACTAATATGGCTTCCAGAAGGGTACTGGAAAAGTGCTGGTTTAGACATGAGGGATACTTTAGAGGTTACTATAGAAAGGATAGTGGTTATATAGGAAGAGCTAACTATGGACTTCTGAGAGATGACATGAAGGAGAGGTCTTTAGAGGAACTAAAGGAACAGTTTACTTTAGAAGGATAGGGGTTTTGATTTAAAGTATAGTAGGAATAGAAAGGGTTATCACATTAGTAATAACCCTTTTTGATTTAATTATTTTAAGAAATCATTAAAAGTTATTTTGGTATAAAAAAAGTGCGATACAAAAGTATCGCACAAGCGTTGAAGTAACTCGGTACTTCAACTTAAAGACAGGCTAACATCTCAAAAACATTATACCATTTTTAATGAAATATAACAAGATATATATGTAGCAGGTCTTCTTTAAACCCGAAGGGTCATCCCCTCCCACAGGGTAGGATGATATAGATGTGGTATTAAAGATATGTAATAGAAGCTATTTAGACATTACAAGGGAGATAGATACCCAAATTAAAATTATATTTATAAAAATTATTATCAGGGAAAGGAATTCTAATTAAAGCAGGTATAACTTAAAGTTGATTTTATTTTTTTAAAAGGAGGATAAATGAAAGACTGGAGATGTTGAAAATGAAAAGGTAGCTCCGTCTTCTGAAAAATGGCTCTGTAACCCATGCGGATATGTGTATGACCCAAATATAGGAGACCCAGATCACAATATACCTCCAGGAACTGAATTTAAAGATCTACCAGATACATGGGTCTGTCCACTTTGTGGGGCATCCAAGGAAGATTTTAGCATTATTTAGTTATTTTATTCAGATAAAAAACAATAATATATGAAGAAGATAAAATCAGAAAAATCTTGTAAAAAAATTAAAAGATAGAGTAAGGAGGTGTGAAATGGCTTATAGAATTAATGAAAGTGATTGCATTGCCTGTGGTGCGTGTGAACCAGTGTGCCCAGTGGAATGTATCTCTGAGGTAGAAGACGGTAAAAGAAGAATAGATGAAGCTGCCTGTATAGACTGCGGTGCATGTGCAGGAGTATGTCCAGTAGAGTGTATTGCACAAGTAGGGTAAATGTTTATTTTATTTTTAAGAGTTTAAGAGTGAAATAAAATAATTAGAAATTTATTGGAATATTATTTATGCTTTATCAAATCAATTAAAATTATTGGAGGAACTAAAAATGGCTTGGGAAAGACTAAAGAAATTTTTTGCAAAAGAAAAAGAGGCGCTGGCAGAGGTAAGAAAGGGTGGTAAGATTACAGGAAATACTGAAAAAGTCCCAATGTTTTGCTATCAGTGTCAGGAAACTGCAAAAGGAACTGGTTGTACAGTTGCAGGGGTATGCGGGAAAAAAGCAGAAACATCTAACCTACAGGATCTATTAATCTATACACTAAAGGGGATCTCTATCTTAAGAGAAGACTCTCCAATAGCACATAGAGAAAACTGTGAAATTTGTAAAGGTGTAGATTACTTTATTACTAACTCGCTATTTATGACAATTACAAATGCAAACTTTGATGATGAAGCTTTTGCAACTGAAATTAGAAAGGGTATTGAAATTAGAGAAGGTTTAAAAGAAGGTGGATGTGTTCCTAAGAGATTAGCTGACCATGATGTTCTTACTTTTAATGTTTCTACAATGGAAGAGATGCATGCAAAAGCTTTATCTGTAGGAGTATTAGCAACGGAAAATGAAGATGTCAGATCATTGAGAGAATTATCTATCTACGGATTAAAGGGAATGGCAGCTTATAATGAGCATGCAAATAACTTAGGATTTAAAAATGGTGAGATTGTTAAGTTCATGGAAAAAGCTTTAGCTTCTACATTAGATGATAGTTTAAGTGTTGATGAGTTAGTAGCTTTAGTTTTAGAAACTGGTAAGTTTGGTGTAGATGCAATGGCATTATTAGACCAAGCAAATAGTACTACTTTTGGAAATCCTGAGATTACAGAAGTTAATATAGGTGTAGGAACTAATCCTGGAATCCTAGTATCTGGACATGATTTAAATGACATGATTCAGTTACTAGAGCAAACTGAAGGAACAGGCGTAGATATCTATACTCACTCTGAAATGTTACCAACACACTACTATCCAAAATTAAAGAAATTTGATCACTTGATTGGAAACTATGGGAATTCATGGTGGAAGCAAAAAGAAGAGTTTGAAACATTTAATGGACCTATTTTATTTACAACAAACTGTATAGTACCACCTAAAGAAGGAGCCTCATATGATGGGAAGGTATTCACTACAAATGCAGCAGGATTCCCTGGTTGGGAAAGAATAGCTGTAAATGAAGATGGTAGTAAAAACTTCTCAAAAATAATAGAGATGGCTAAAGGCTGTAAGGTACCAACAGAGATTGAAACAGGTAGCATTGTTGGAGGATTTGCACATGAACAGGTATTTGCACTTGCAGATAAAGTGATAGACGCAGTAAAAAGTGGAGCAGTAAGAAAGTTCTTTGTAATGGCTGGTTGTGACGGAAGAATGAAATCCAGAGATTACTATACAGAATTTGCTGAAAAGTTACCAAAGGATACTATAATTTTAACAGCAGGTTGTGCAAAGTTTAGATATAACAAATTAGGATTAGGAGACATTGGTGGAATTCCTAGAGTATTAGACGCAGGACAATGTAATGACTCTTACTCTTTGGCATTAATTGCTCTTAAATTAAAAGAAGTATTTGAACTTGAGAATATAAATGACCTACCAATTGCTTACAATATTGCTTGGTATGAGCAAAAAGCGGTAATCGTATTACTAGCTTTACTTCACTTAGGTGTAAAGAACATTCACTTAGGACCAACACTACCAGGTTTCCTATCTCCAACTGTAGTTGACGTATTAGTTAAAAACTTTGGAATAGCAGGAATTGGAACTGTTGAAGATGATATTAAATTATTCATGGGTGAGTAATGATTTGTATTGCATAAAAAAATTATTGGAGGATTAAAAATGGAGGTGTAGACCTTGTAGGTATATTTATGACCCTGAAGTAGGAGATGAAGACGGTGTAGTAAAATCCGGAGTAAAATTTGAAGATTTACTAGAAGACTGGGTATGTCCTTTATGCGGAGCACCTAAAGAAGATTTTGAAAAAGTTGAGTAGTTAATATAAAAGGGCGACCAAAAAATGTCGTCCTTTTGTATTCCTTGAAATATTCATGGAATAATCTAATGTTGTATTTTATTTGACAATAAATAGGGATTAAACCTTACCTTAAAATAAGTTATTAGAGGGCCATTTTTAAAGAGCTCTGAATTACAAGAAGGGGGATATATGAAAAAATTTGTTTCTGTTAGTGATAGTGTTAAATGGGTTGGGGTTGTCGACCAGGATATGAAAAAATTTCATGGGGAGGAACTTTCTATTCCCAGTGGTACTACATATAACTCTTATTTAATAAGGGATGAAAAGATAGCTCTTGTGGACACAGTAATTCATGCTTTTAGTGAGCAGTGGCTGGAGCTTCTGAAAGAGGAGATAGACATTCATACGATAGACTACATTATTATGAACCACAATGAACCTGATCATAGTGGAGCATTGGTGCAGCTTCTGAAAGAGATTCCTGATACACCTATTTATTGTACTCAGATGGGTAAGGAGATCATAGAATCTTATTATGGGAAAAACTATAATTTTAAAATTGTGAAAACCGGGGACAAACTCAGCCTGGGTAAAAAAGAGATTACTTTTGTAGAAATGAAGATGCTCCACTGGCCTGATAGTATGATGTCGTATTTAGACGGAGAAAATATACTCTTCAGTAACGATGCCTTTGGTCAGCACTATGGTGCCAACGGACTCTTCAATGATATGGTAGACCAGAATACTTTAGAGTATGAGTGTCTTAAATACTATGCATGTATACTTACTCCATTTAGTAAGATCCTTGAAAGAAAATTAGAAGAGGTTATAGCCTTTGGTCTTCCTATAGATGTAATATGTCCGTCTCACGGTGTTATATGGAGAGATAATCCTATGCAGATTGTTGAAAAGTATTCCAAATGGTGCAGAAATTATAAAGAAAAAGTTGTTGTAATCGCCTATGATACTATGTGGGAGAGTACAAAAAAGATGGCAGAATCAATAGCTGACGGGATAAGAGAGGTAAAACCTGAATATGAAATAATCCTTACTAACTCAGCAAAGAACAGTGAAAATGATATAGTTACTGATATGTTTAGAGCTTCGGCAATACTTTTTGGATCTTCAACTATAAATAATGGTATCCTGCCGTCTATGGCTGCCCTACTAGAGGGAGTAAAGGGAGTAAACTTCCAGGATAAAAAGGTAGCAGCTTTCGGAAGCTATGGATGGAATGGGAAATCCCTTACTGTACTTAATGAAGAACTTGCCAAAACAAAAATGACCCTTGTAAATGACGGATTAAAAGTGAAATGGAACTTAAACAATGCTACAAGGGAAGAATGTATGGCCTATGGAAGAGAGTTTGCAGAGCAGCTGTAGGTTCTCACAGAGAAGTATGAAAAGAAACTTTAAATAGAGCGAAAGGTTAGAGTGTTAACTCTAACCTTTTTTATTACCGTTGGGTTTTATAAAACTTCCACCGATTGTAATATGTCTAATTTTAATGACTAAATAAAACATTACTTATTTATATCGAACCAAGTCCCCTTCGTTACCTCAGCAAGATAATCTAAACTTATTTTAACAGTAGAATTAGATGATCTACCAGCAGGGTGACCTAAAAGGACACCAGATGAAGAGTTGCTGAAGGAAGTAAATAAAATAAAGAACTAAGAAAATCAGGGAAATACTCCTAGCTTTTCTAAATTCATAAAATATAGAAGATTGAAAAGTTAAATATTACATTTTTAGATTGTAGATCCTTCAGTTTTGTTTCTTTACCTTTTTTATTGGTTTTAGCAGTTTTAAGAAATCCAAGACTTTTCACATATTTTTTTAATTCTGTTATCACAAGCTTTTCAACTTTGTCTTTGTTGATAGTTTTTCCACATTTATGGCAAGTATAGTACTCTTTTTGATAGTTATTCATCTTATAATATGCTCCACCACATTCCTGATGTTTAATTATACCTGTGAGCATATATTTAGATCTCTGGACATATTTTCTTGACTTTTTTCCTCTTCCATCAATTATTGATTGTACTAAATTAAAGAGTTCTTCGCTAACTATGGCTTCATGTTTTCCTTCGAAGATTTCCCCATTTAATCCACTAACTCTTTTAGATATCATATTACTCTCATTTTCTGCCAGGGAAGCTATAATACCGAGCATGACTCTACTCATGGGGTTATTACCATTAAGAAATTCTTCTGTCATAGATTCAAACTCAATATTATTATAATCAAGTTTGTAGATTAGTTGGTGTATATCCTTTTGATTTCTCGCTAGTCTGGAAAGCTCATAGAATACCAGTACATCAAATGAATTCTTAGCTATTTCCTCTTCTACTTCTAGAAAGCCAGTTCTGTTTTTTATTTCTTTTCCAGATGCAGTATCTTTTTTTATGTCATATAAGTGATACCCTTAATTTTTGACATACTCCTTGGCCTGTAATTCTTGTTTAGCCAGGGAGTGTTTGTCTTCTTGCATCTGGTCACTTACTCTTAAATAAACTAGAGATTTTTTCATCTTCTTCCACCTTTTCCCAATATTGAATTACTTTTAAAGCATTTTTTCTACTGAGGTTGGCATCTGGCTTAATAATAACTGCCTTCATCACATCACATCCTTATTAATTTTTTTGATAATCAGATAAAAGTTGAATTTGTTTCCATAAATTTTTTATTATTTTTTTACTAACACAGTACTCTTGATAAAAACAGTAACGATATAGGAGGATTTTTTATATTCTAATTATATAATGTATATAATTAATGTTTATTTTGTCGTTGAATTTAAGTTTTGTTGTTTGAATTATCACCACAATAATTTTCGGAATAAAAGGGGGGATTTCTATGACAAAGAAAGAACTAAGTGAAGCCTTTGAGGATTTAAACCAACTAAAGATAATGGCAAGCATTATTGCTAATAAAAAATCACTTACTCAATTACATATAAAAACAGCAATTTCTATATGTGAAGATGAGTACAATTACTATAAATATCTCTATTCTAAAGAACGTTTATTTAGTGGTGAGCTCATTGCCTTGAGAATGGTTATATCAAAATTAAAAGACAGATTAGAATAGTTTTAAATTAGAAGTCCCCTAACAGGGATTTTTAATTTAAATTAATAATTCCCCACTTTATCTATAATTTTGATTTTATCCTTCCCTTTAAATAATCGGCTAAACTTTTGATTTGTTACTCTTCTAATTCTCTATCTTCATCATATGAACTCCTCTCCTAAATTTCTTATTTTATCTTCTTTTAAAAAAAATTAATCTTTATCTAGTATTTTAATAGTATAAATAGTTTTAAAGGAGGTCAATTATGTCAGTAGAAAAACTCACTGGTACACGAACACTTGGAGGATATTTCAAGTGGGAAACTACCTATAAAGAAAGTAAGTGGAAAGTTCAACATCATAAGGCCAAATTTTTATGGACAGATTTGAAACCCTATCGTCTATTAGATCCACATAATCGTCTCATGGCTTCAGCAGACACTGAAGAGGAAATTAAAGAATACTTAGATCAAGTAATAAAACATTAATTGAAAAAACATTTTAGATGTCTAAAGTCATATTTGTTGTTTAAAAACTTCCCTAAAACTCACTTAGATTTTAATCCAAGTGAGTTTTTATAATCTTTACTTCTGACATATATCCTCCTTAGATCCTTTCTCACCCTATTTTGAATAATACTTAATATAACTTCTATAAATATTTTTTAGAATTTTCATAAGACCTCCCAATATAAAAAAGATGATAAAAAATTTCTTATTTGTTCTTAATCCAGTAAATTAACACTTGTAAACGCACAACTTATTATGATAAAATCCCCTAAATTAAACTTTTGTTTTGTGTTTTAAAGAAGGAGGAAATTATGTTATTTAAGTTAAACATTGACTCAGAAATTAATTTGGTATTTTTACATGAATCACTGTCTGCCGAACTATTTAACCTTGTAGATTCTGATAGAAAACACCTTAACACCTGGCTTCCATGGCCCCCTTTTATAGAGAAGGTTGAGGATACAAAATCTTTTATAAAAACTTCCATTGTAGATTTTGCCGAGGGAAAATCTATGGTTTGTGCTATTGTGTATAAAAATAAAATAGTTGGAGTCGTAAGTTTCAACAAAATCCTTACTTCTTTAAAAAAAGTAGAGATTGGTTATTGGCTCTCTTCTAAATATCAAGGTAATGGAATAATGAGTAGAGCTGTTAAATGCCTTATTAATGAGGCTTTTGATAACTTAGAAATGGAAAAGGTAGAAATTTCTGTAGCAACTGAAAATTATCCAAGTCAACGAATCTGTGAAAGATTAGGGTTTAATCCTGAAGGTGTCATTAAAAACTCTGAAAACCTTCACGGGAAAATAGTTGATCATGTAATTTATGGTCTCTATAACGAGAAATAAAATCTTTGATTCAGCCTTTGGTTTTATCGTACCTAATCTCATGCACACCTCCTATTACTTCAAACTGCACGACTTTATTTTCAGTACAATTATATTAAAGAATAACTAAGAAAATCTTAAAGTCCACATATAGACGACAGTTGGCGTTAATTTTTAGAACAAATATTGTTATTATGATTCAAAGAAGAGAGTAGGGCTTTTCTTTGGCCACTCTCTAAAGTGGTATATATTTCTCCCAAAGACTGTTTACCCCTTTAGAGAGTCCTGACTACCTTTTAATAAAATGCGATGCTCATTATTGAGAAAGCACCCTCATAAACTTTGGAACTCCTTATGGGGTTCCATTTTTAATTTTATTAAAGTCAGATTTGAGATCCTCACCTCTCTTTATTTAGAAACCTTCCTGCCATAAATTTTATCTTATCCTTACATTTAACCTCCTTTGGAGTACTAAGGATCCTTGTGTGATAGTAGAGAGCTCCTCCCTAGAATTAGTACAAGGGAACTGTATGAAGAAGAAGTTTACGAGGCTCTAAGAGCTTCTATTAGAGAAATAGTAGACAGGGGGGGATAGGGATGAAAGGATTTTTAATAAATCTAGACATCCAATGGATAATGGGAGCACTTCGAAGTGATAAAGAGGGGATTAGAGAAAAGGCAATAGATGGATTGAAGAAGATCCCAGATGAGGAGTTATTAAAAGGAGTGATAAAAGTTAACTAATAAAAAGTAGCTGTCCAAAGACAGCTACTTTTTATTAGTTAACTTTTTAAAAGGTTTTTATAAAGATTTAAATAGTTTTGATAAGAAATTTCTTTAATCTCTTCTTTTTTAAATCCTTCTTTTTCTAGAAGACTTATAAATGATTGGACTCTAGTAACATCTTCCAGTCCTTTAACAGATGGTATTTTTGAAAAACTTTCAACATAATTACAAAAATCAAAACCGAATGCAAGGTGTTTTGAACTTACTAATTCTTTAATTCGTTTAACATGATCAATTAAATGAGTTAAATCAGCTTTGTCCTGATCTTTGTAGATAAAAGGACTAAAAGAATTAATACCTATTAATCCACCTGTCGCTGCAATAGCTTTAATTTGATAATCATAAAGATTCCTACTATTATTACAAAGCTCTCTACAATTTGAATGAGATGCTACTAGAGGTTTTTTAGAGATTTTAATTAATTCATCACAAGATTTTTGATTGAGGTGAGAGACATCAATTAATATACCTTTGTCTTCTAGTCTATTAACAACCTCTTCCCCTAACTCTGTTAATCCGTGATTGATATCTCCTCCCACACCTGTTGCTAGGTTGTTTTTTTCGTTCCAAGTTAATGATGCCATTCTAACGCCCAAATCATAGAGTTCATCTATTACTTCTAGATTGCTATTGTCAAGATAGCTAAGTCCTTCAACACCTAAAAAAACTGAAATTTTACTAGAATCTATATTATCTAAATCCTTTTTAGTTTTAATGATATTAATGAATTCTTCTGTTTCTTCGAATTCTTCTTTGACAGCTTTAATAATTTCTTTAATCCTTGCTTTAGGTTGGTTAGTATGTGGCGGATCTATCCATAAAACAAGATTTAAAAGGTTCACTCCTCCTTTTTTTAAATTTTCCAAATGGTAATTTTTTATAATATTCGTTTCATTTCCATTAATTCTTTTAATTGCAACATCAGATAGAATATCAGAATGTCCGTCAAATATCATAGCAACCTCCTTGTGCAGATTTGATTTATCCCAGTAAGTTTCCCATAAAAATTCCAAAATAATTTCCGATAATATATCCTAATGTTCCAACAATCATAATAGGGGCAATTAATTTTGTCCATCCTCTAGAGATAGCCATTGCAGCAGCAGTTGTTGGTCCACCAATATTAGCATTAGATGCCAGTATAATTTCTTCAAGATCAAATTTTAGTAACTTCCCAAAAGAAAAAGTTACAATCATATTAACAGAAACCATAATAAAGCAATAAACTAGAAGTAATGGTGAATTTTGAAAAATCAATGTTATTGATGCTGGGACTCCAATTACTACAAAGAAGATATAAATTAAAAATGTACCTATTTCAGAGCTTCCTTTTATATTGCCAATAAAACCAGACCAAAATGTTGCTAATAAAGCAGAAACGGTTGTTATTATAAGGTATTTATTCCCAAGTAATCCGCCTAATAGGACAAAAAAGAAATTATTAGTCGGTATAATAGCTGAAAACATTTGTGCAATTTCAGTGGAAAGAGCAACAATGATTATACCTGTAGCTATAGAAAATGCAATATCTTTTAAAGAAACTTCTTTACCTTTCCAATAATTTGAA
>Ga0209379_10001910_pt1 | contig 13067 bp, 12 predicted proteins | sample tdDd001_FD_187124 | JGI IMG/M metagenome (GOLD analysis project Ga0209379, IMG submission 187124) | Marine sediment microbial communities from the Atlantic coast under amendment with organic carbon and nitrate - tdDd00.1 (SPAdes)... | ecosystem: Environmental > Aquatic > Marine > Coastal >...
ACGCGGCATGGCTGCATCAGGGTTTCCCCCATTGTGCAATATTCCCCACTGCTGCCTCCCGTAGGAGTCTGGACCGTGTCTCAGTTCCAGTGTGGCTGATCATCCTCTCAGACCAGCTAGGGATCGTCGCCTTGGTGAGCCGTTACCCCACCAACTAGCTAATCCCACCTGGGCTAATCTCAGCGCGAGAGGCCCGAAGGTCCCCCTCTTTGGCCCGTAGGCATTATGCGGTATTAGCTATCGTTTCCAATAGTTATCCCCCACACTAAGGCATATTCCCAGGCATTACTCACCCGTCCGCCGCTCGCCGCCCAATAACGCACCCGAAGGATTGTTACTGTCGCTGCCGCTCGACTTGCATGTGTTAGGCCTGCCGCCAGCGTTCAATCTGAGCCATGATCAAACTCTTCAATTAAAGTTTTGTTGTTCCCATAAGGAACGGCTCAATGAATACTGATTGAGTTTCCATTACTAGAAGCTAGTAACGAGAACTCGAATTGACTGTGCCAAATAATAAGTAAACTTAAAATTTGTATTGGTCACTCAGTTCATTGATAAATCTTTCGACTTAACTCTTTCACGAGTGCCCACACAGATTGCATGGTCAAATTGTTAAAGAACAAACTGACAAATCGTTGCTGGCTTAGCGCCGTACTCCGTGTCAGTGAGGCGGCATTATAGAGACTTAGATCACTCTGACAAGTGTTTTTTCCAAAAAAATCACCGCATGACGATTATTTCAGCTAATGTGATGTAAATGTCTCTAATTTCAACATTAGAGCATCGTCACATTCACTAACTAGCAATTCCAAGTCAATGAAAGTAATATCGATGTGACTCTGTTGTTAAAATAACCAATAACGCCTTCTCTTATAATATTTATGACGATGTAGCTTTGAATATGAAATTTTCTAAACAAACCATGATAGCAATAGGCGCTATCGCCATTACCGGGGCTTTAGTTTTTAGCTTTCTTCCTTTCTCTCCCGGAATTTCCTTTGCCCTAGGGGTCGTTACGGCAGTCCTAGCCATAAACCATCTACAAAACACTCAACCCTTAACAAGTAATCCGGATACACCCCAGAGCAGCAAAACCCTTTATGTAGGCAACCTGCCGTATCGTGCAAATGAAAATGAAGTGAAGAAGCTGTTTTCCGAGCACGGTGAAGTATTTGCTGTGCGCCTTATGAAAGATAAGCGCACAGGTAAACGACGAGGTTTTGGCTTTGTTGTAATGAATAGCAATGATGCTGATACTGCCATCGAGCAACTCAACAACAAAGAATATGGGCAGCGCACATTAAAAGTTCGTGAAGCCAACGAACCTAAAGCTTCGGATACCTTAGAGACTGAATAGCCTCTAACTGCATTTCTCTTAGACTATGATTTAGTGCCGCGACATGATTGTTCGCGGCACTGTTATATGTAAGGTTCAACAGCGAAGATGCCCCCCCTTCACTATCTCCCAGTAACGCTTTTACCCTATTAGCAATAGCAATGCCCGAGTCGACAATGTGCACAGGGGAACCAAACGCTATTGCGATCTCTTGTTTGATTAACGGGAAGTGGGTGCAGCCAAGCACAATGCTATCCACTTGATTCCGCCATGGGTGGAGTATCTCTGCCAATTCAGGAATGGATACAGCCCGCCCCCGTAGCTTTTCTTCCGCCATTTCAACTAGCCGGGTCGAACCAATACGGAAGACTTCGCAATCACTTGCAAACTGTGCCACTAGTCTGTTGGTATAGTCACGCTTTACTGTCGCTGGCGTTGCCAGCAGGCCAATCACTTTCCGCTCGCTAATCATAGCAGCAGGCTTAATCGCCGGAACAACACCAACTACCGGTATTGATAGCTGCTGGCGTAAGGACGGCAGCACAATGGTACTTGCAGTATTACAGGCAATAACCACTAAATCGATAGAGTGGCGATCAACTAAAAGGGATACTATGTACTGAGTACGCTCAATCAATACATCCTCAGGCAACTCACCATAAGGGAACGCTGCATCATCAAACGCATACACATATTGGAAGCTGGGTAACTGGGCATAGATTTCCTGATAAACCGAGAGTCCACCAACACCAGAATCAAAAATGAGTACCCGTTTCACTATTCACCGCTTTCGATATATATCAATCAGATGCTAATAATACTGCCATCTTGCTAAAAATCGAAATGCTGAAGACTTATAACTCACATTAACGGTAGTTTTTCTAAAAACGCTAGACACATAGTCTAGCGTCCTCAGTTAGAGGTTATTCAAGTTAGAAGCTATAGCTTGCCGTCAGACGCACCGCTCGCCCTGTCCCTGAATAATATCCATTTCCAAATTCACTATAGAAGCCAGAACTAACATACTGTTCATCGAACAGGTTATCGACCCGCAAACTCGCCAACCAAACATCGCGACTATAATTCAAAGCCAAGTTACCTAATATGTAGTCGTCTAGCTTTGGATCTACATTTGCGTTATCCCCTTCGAGGAAGCGCTCTCCAGTATAAACAGCTTCTGTAAACAACTGCCAATTACTGGTTATATCAACACTTAGATACCCTCGACCTGAATGCTCTGCAACCCAGGAAAGGGATTTCCCATTATTGGCCCCTTCAGTAAACTCAGCATCTATATAGCTGTATTCCAACCCAAACTGAAACATATCGTTCAGTAACCAGTCCCAGGCAAAATTCGCCCCATATCGACGTGAAGCATCTGCATTAAGATTCGCGCCGTTAAAAGCACCACCAACAGGCTTTTCAGCACTTGGGTCGAAGACAATTTCATCTTCAAGATCTAGGCGATATAGGCTTAAACGTAAAGAATGAGAATCCGGGTTCCAATCCCAACCCGCTTCGTAGGAGCGACCGGTTTGCGGTTTTAACCCAACAACACCCGGAGAGGTGTAGGCTTGTTCATCTACTTTGGCAAAACGGAAATTATCATCAGCCCGAAGATAGACTCTATGCTCAAATGATGGGCGATAATTAAGACCAAGTTCAAATGCATGTGCATCCTGATCTAACTTGACACCATTGGGGTAAACAGATTTGTCGGTAAGGTCGTCTTTCGCTTCTGCGTAACGACCACCAATGACATAACTTAATTTCTGATTCTGAGGGATATTTGCCTGCACATAGATACTAGTAACATTTTGTTCATTACTGCGACCCGAACTAAATTCTGACTCACCACGGCTCAAATCTAGGCCTGTAACAATATTAAGCTCGCCTTTGTCAGTCGTAATATTAGCAACTGCTTTTGGGGTAAACTCCAGCAAAGAACGCTCATTCTTACCCGGCGAGCCCCATGAAACAGTCTCAACATCCGTATCTGAATAGTTAAGATCAGCTCCTAAAGACCAATCTTCAGTCAGTTGATGCTGATAACCAGCACGAGCCGCTGTGGTCTTCTCATGGTTGAAATCTTTGCTATTCGATGAATTGGCCTGGCGTGGATTTTCATTAATTTGATCCAGTGTCAACGAACCAGCAAGCTCTCGACGATTGTCGTAGTAACTGGTTTCGACAAAGAATTGGTTCTTCTCTGTCTGATACTGAACTCTCCCTAGAATTGAGCCCGTTTCATTAGCATTGTGATCTCGATAATTATCCCCTTGGTTATAACTACCGGCCAAATAGTAGCGCCAGTCATCAGCCAAGGAGCCAGAGACATCACCTTGCCCTTCATAGGTATTGAAGCTACCACCGGAAAGTCGAAGATTACCGCCAGTGCTATCCGGCGCCTTAGTCACAATATTAATCACACCACCTACGGCTTGATCGCCATAAAGTACACCCGCACTACCAGAGAGAAGTTCAATACGTTCAATTTGATTTAATGGGATAGCACTAATGCTAGGAGCCGCAATATCGATATTATTGAGACGACGACCGTCCACCAATATAAGGGTATTGTTCGCAGCCTGACTGCCACTAAATCCGCGCATGGCAAAAACAGGGCCTGAATTACTATCTGAAACTTGAATACCACTGCGCCCACGCAACAGTTCAGTCAAATTGGTTGCACCACTCTTTTCAATATCATAGCTATCAATGACATTGACATTTGCCGCTATATGCAATGGTTCTTTAATGCTTCGGCTAATCACTACAAGTTCATCTTCTTGATGAGTTGTATCAGAAGCAAAAGCCTGACTTTGAAGACACAGCGGGGCCAACGCCACTGCTAAAAGCGTTTTTTTCATTTTAATAGATACCTTAAGTCGCGTTGATTACGAAGCAGATGTTCTGCTTAGTACACTGGTTGGTCTTCGGACTTAAGAGCATGGTTGGACAACCACCTAAGGCAACAACTTCCCACTTCAATTACTGTATTGCACAGCATGCAGAAGCAGTGTTCGGAACTTACGTCCATGTGCTTTCGTTCTCTATCACCGCTGCGCGTCAGTCACGGACTCCCACCGTGTTCCCGGCCTGTATTTAGGCTAACCAGCGCAAAAAGAATGCTAGTTATCATTTTAAAGATTGTCTAGTTTTGTTTGTTATGGCATATGACGAATCGTTCCCCACTACACTTTTATCGGTAACAACACTGGACATCGGTCAGCAATACAATAAAATCTGCGCTCTTATTTTGAGCAGTTTGAGGCACACAAAATGGCATCCACCGCAATTAATCCAGCTGAGTACCAACCACAGCTGGATGAAAAAGCAGAGCGTATTCAAAATATCTTTGCAGATTTTGAAACCCCTGAGCTTGAGGTGTTCGCCTCTCCTGCCGAGCATTACCGCATGCGTGCTGAGTTTCGTGTTTGGCATGAAGGCGAAGACCTTTACTATGTCATGTTCAATCAGGAAACCCGTGAAAAGTACCGCGTTGATCAATTCCCAGCGGCTAGCCGCCTGATCAATGACCTTATGCCCTTACTGGTCGATGCCCTTAAGCCAGTCAAAGCACTGCGTCATAAGCTGTTCCAAGTTGATTTCCTGTCAACCCTCAGCGGTGAAATTCTGGTATCCATGCTATACCACCGTCAATTGGACGAAGAATGGGAAGCTGAAGCCAAAGCGCTGAAACAGCGCCTGAATGATGAAGGTTTCAACCTTAACTTCATTGGCCGTGCCAGAAAACAGAAAATCGTTCTAGATCAGGAGTTTGTGATAGAAAAACTAAAAGTTAACGACCATACCCTGACCTACAAGCAAGTAGAGAACAGCTTTACCCAACCTAATGGGGAAGTGGCGCAAAAGATGTTGGAGTGGGCCGTTGATTGCACCCAGGACAGTGAAGGTGATCTGCTGGAGCTGTATTGCGGTAACGGAAACTTCTCGCTGGCACTGGCGAAAAACTTTGAGCGCGTATTGGCAACTGAATTGGCCAAACCATCAGTAGACTCCGCCCAGTACAATATTGCAGTAAACAATATCGACAATGTGCAGATCATTCGTATGTCTGCCGAAGACTTTACCGATGCAATGGAAGGTAAGCGTGAATTCCGCCGCCTGAAAGATCAAAACATCGACCTGCAGAGCTACAACTGCAACACTATCTTCGTCGATCCACCACGTTCAGGTATGGATGAAGGCACTTGCCGTATGGTACAGGGCTATGACCGTATTATGTACATTTCATGCAACCCTGATACGCTGAAAGAGAACCTAGCTATTCTGTCCGAAACACACCGTGTTACCCGCTTCGCCTTATTCGACCAATTCCCATATACCCATCATATGGAAGCTGGCGTATTGCTTGAGCGAAAATAAGGACAACTTCGAGCCGCCAAAGTCCAGTGGACCGAGCAGCAGACATTAAAAAAGGCGCCTCAGCGCCTTTTTTATTGAGCATCAGCCTTAAGCTTCAGCCGCCTCCGATTTAGGTGACATCACACCCAGCTTGTATACCACCCAGAACAATAAGCCCAGAGTGATAATCAGCGGTAGGAAGTTAGAGCCCATATCCGGTGTATGCGCGCGCATAAAGCCGGAATACCCAAATGCACCAGCCAAGAAGCAGGCAAAAGCGATCGCCGGGGTACCTTCAGACATCGGCTTGCTCAGGTACTCCTGATACAGGCAGTACACTGCCAAACCGAATGCAACAACAGGGAAAACAGAAAACGACACAGCGCTTGAAGTGAATACAGCTAACGTAGCATTACCACACAGGCCTGCCAACAAAGACAGAAGCAATGTTTTACGTTCAGCTTTTACTTGTTCCTTGTTCATATCCTTCACCAACAAAATAAAGTTAGAGTTTCTGCCTGAGCTCACGACGCTCACGCTCTTTACGATACCAATAGGCACCTTTTGCAATCATTCGTAACTGCATGATTAGTCTTTCAGCATGCTCAGCTCGAGCATGACTATCCAGATCCAGTGCATCGGCACCTGAACTGAATACCAGCGTTACTGATGCTTCTGCCTGAGTAAAGGCTTCGTCATGGGTAACACCAGTTTTGGCTTCTAGATACTCGGTCAACTCAGCCACAAAGTGCTGGATTTCCCGAGCAACAGCCGCACGAAACGCGGGGGAAGTTCCTGAGCGCTCGCGTAAAAGCAACCTAAATACATTCGGGCTGCTTTCAATAAATTCCATGAATGTTTCTACAGAGGTACGGATCACACTGCCTTCTTCGGCAATGCGCTGACGAGCCTGACGCATCAACTGACGCAGGATCAAACCACCTTCATCAACCATTGTGAGGCCGAGTTCATCCATATCTTTAAAATGACGATAGAAAGAGGTTGGTGCAATACCGGCCTCTCGCGCCACTTCACGTAAGCTAAGATTCGAAAAGCTACGCTCTGCACTTAGCTGATTAAACGCAGCATCAATAAGTGAGCGCCGAGTTTTTTCTTTTTGCTGAGCCCTAATACCCATGAACCTGTTGTTTCTCTGTAAGCTTTTTCTGCAACTATACGCGTTTTTGCTTGCTACTTCAGCGAGAATCGCAATTTCACAGTAATCAGAACATAGTAATTCCTGATGTGAACTGAATCAAAGTAGTAATTGTTACTTTTATCTACTGGCTCACAAAGTGGCTGACTTAACCTTTACGAACAGACCACATCTCGTTTTCACCGATTTTATCCTCAACAACGTGATCATTACCTATCTATCACCACCCGTTGATTCTACCTCCTTCAGGAAAAAGTTAAACTATAGCGACAGCAATGTTGCACGGATGATAAGAAAGGCCTGAACAATGACCCAATCTAAAAAAAAGAATGCCCAGCACTTTGATGCCATCATCATTGGCAGTGGCCCCGGAGGCGAAGGGGCTGCCATGGGGCTCACCAAGGCAGGCTTCAATGTGGCCATCATTGAACGGGAAGACAGTGTTGGTGGAGGCTGCACTCACTGGGGGACGATCCCTTCGAAAGCATTACGTCATGCCGTCAGCCGGATCATTGAATATAACCAGAACCCGCTCTACTGCAAAAATAACTCTACCCTGCACAGCACCTTCAGCCAAATCCTCGGCCATGCCCAAGTTGTCGTCAACAAGCAAACCCGAATGCGCCAGGGATTTTATGACCGCAACCAATGCTCGATTATTTTTGGCGAAGCGAGTTTTATCGATAGCCACACGGTGAAAGTCAAAACGGCAGATGGCAGTCATGATTTATACAGTGCCGATAAATTTGTGATAGCGACAGGCTCTCGCCCATATCAGCCTGCAGATGTCGATTTTGACCATTCCCGTATGTACGACAGCGATTCGATTCTTCAGCTCAAGCATGATCCCCGCCATATTATTATCTATGGTGCCGGTGTTATCGGCAGTGAGTACGCCTCAATTTTCAGGGGCCTCGGCATCAAAGTGGATTTAATCAACACCCGTGATCGACTATTGGAATTTCTCGACAATGAAATCTCTGATTCTCTGTCCTACCACCTATGGAACAGCGGAGCGATGATCCGCAACGGCGAAACCTACGAACGAATAGAGGGAACCGAAGACGGTGTGATCCTCCACCTACAGTCAGGAAAAAAAATGCGGGCCGATTGTCTATTGTATGCCAACGGCCGAACCGGCAATACCGATCGCCTTAACCTAGATAAAGTCGGACTGACACCAGACTCCCGTGGCCAGCTGAACGTTAACCAGAACTACTGTACCGAGGTTGAGCATGTATATGCCGTCGGTGATGTAATTGGCTACCCAAGCCTGGCCAGCGCCGCCTATGATCAGGGACGCTTTGTCGCTCAGGCAATTTCAAACGGAGAAGCACAGGGGCAGCTGGTAGACCATATTCCAACAGGAATTTACACCATTCCGGAGATCAGCTCTGTCGGAAAAACCGAACAAGAACTTACCGCAGAGAAAGTACCCTATGAGGTAGGCCGGTCGCAATTCAAACATCTGGCCCGGGCGCAGATTGCCGGGACCGAAGTGGGTAGCCTGAAAATTCTATTCCATCGCGAAACCAAAGAGATCCTTGGGATCCACTGCTTTGGCGAGCGTGCTGCCGAGATCATCCATATCGGACAAGCAATCATGGAACAAAAAGGGGAAGGCAACACAATCGACTATTTCGTCAATACCACCTTTAACTATCCAACCATGGCAGAAGCTTTCCGGGTCGCAGCCCTTAACGGACTGAACCGACTGTTCTGATCCCTGAACACGCATACAAAAAACGGAGCCGACGCTCCGTTTTTTATTCTTTACTTTCCTTCCATTAACCGATTATCAGGCGTCAGGATGGTTGACCAAGGTAAGGTTTCATCCCCTAGCGTAATAAAGTTTGGATTTTCCAGCGTATCTCGCTCATTGTAGGACAACGGAGTCAAATGGGTATTAAGAATCCGCCCACCAGCCTCCTCTACAATGCATTGAGTCGCGGCGGTATCCCACTCCCCTGTAGGTCCAAGGCGTAAATAACAATCCACCGCCCCTTCAGCCACCAGACAGGATTTCAACGCTGCTGAACCTAATGGAACTAAATCATAGTTCAACGACGGATCAAGCCGGTTGGTAATCGCACTGATGTCCTGACGACGACTGATCGCCACAGCGATTGACTGAGTGGGCAGCTCATGCTTATGAGTAGAAATACGGACGGTTTCACCTTCCGGCGTGACTTTCCATGCCCCTTTGCCATGATAGGCGTAATACGTCACCCCGGATATCGGCGCATAGACAACCCCCATCACTGGTGTATTGTTTTCAACCAACGCAATGATCGTTGCAAAATCACCACTGCCTGCGATGAACTCCTGGGTGCCATCCAATGGATCAACCAGCCAGTAACGCTGCCACTGGCTACGTTCTGCCAGCGAAATAACCGCATCTTCTTCAGAAAGGACGGGAATATCCGGCGTCAGCTCCGTTAGTTTTTCAACCACCAGTTTGTGTGCTGCCAGATCTGCACTTGTCACCGGGGTATTATCTATTTTGATCTGTTTTTCAAACTGACCACGCTGATAAATATCAAGGATCACCTGCCCGGACGCACGGGCAATATCGATCACTGAAGGTAATAGGTTCGATAAATCCATAACTCGCTCCTACTGTGATAATTGTTTTAATGCGAGAAAAAGGGCAGTAATACTGCGGGCTTCTGCAAAGTCGAGGTGATGCAGTAGCTCTTCAGCCTGGTTTACAGGCCAACGAACAACTTCCAGCGGTTCGGGTTCATCCCCTTCTAGCTGTTCAGAGTATAAATCCTGAGCCAAAAATAGGGTCATACGGCTAGAAAAATATGACGGTGCCAGTACCACTTCTTTGAGCGGTACCAATTGACGCGCACCAAAGCCGATTTCTTCTTTCAGCTCCCGGTTTGCAGCCTCTGCCGCCGCTTCACCAGGATCGATTAACCCCTTCGGAAACCCCAGTTCATACTGCTCAGTCCCAGCGGAGTACTCTCGGATCAACAACAAATCGCCATCAGCAGTCACAGGAACCACCAGTACAGCATGCCGCCCGCTGGGCTTCATTCGCTCATAAGTACGCTCGACACCATTGGAAAAGCGCAAATCAAGCGACTCAATCTTAAATAGCCGAGATTGTGCTACAACTTTCGTTGTCAATATTTCAGGTTTGTTTTTGTCCGCAGCCATGCCATTGTCCTGTATCACCATCAGATCCCCCAAAGGCTGAAGCCAAACTCATACAAGCGGATCATCTGCCACAGGGTAGTAGCTATTTAAGGGCAATAGCTAAGTGAAATAAAGTAAATTTTGGGGAAAGCGTTAAGCTGAGTGAATTACTCAACTATTAAAGACGTCCATTGTAGTTAATTTTGTAACGCCCCTTCGGATCCGGGTTACCCAGCCACTTAAGCTGCTGGCCGAGTTGCGGTGGAAATTCTGCCCCCGGCTTAAACCAACCATTCAAGGTATAACGCTGATCAGTTGCAAGCTCTGCCTGCCATTCACTCGACACATCAGCCGATGACTGCTCGACATCCGCCGTAACCTTGCCCTGCTCGCAGTTTAGATCTGCAATTACCGGACCGGGGTTCAACCCACCTAACGGTGAACTGACATTGCCTGCCGTCCAAGCCAATGAACCTTTCAATACCGAGCAATAGGGCGCCTGATACTGATAATCACGTAACGTCAGCTCTAAATTGCCTGCCACCGTTGCCGGAAGGGCAACCTGAGCAAACTTCATTACCTGCTGGGCCGGCATGGATACCAACAAGTTTTCAGCAAATGGACCGCTGGTGCTATAACCTACAACCCCACGGCCATTAAGATTCATCTCACTCCCCTGACCGAAGCGGACATTAAATACCGCTTTACCCGATAGCAGGAACAGCGGATTCATATCCCACTGCAAACGACCGTAATTTCGCCCCTGCCACTGAACTTGTGTTGCCGTTCCCTGCCAAGGCGTACCACTAAAACCTGAAATACTCATCCCGCGAATGGGCGGCACCTGCTGCCAGACCCAGCTCGCAGGTACATGAGCAACCAGACTAGTAATAAACACTGCGCCAAATGTGACACCTAATCCTAACTTATACTTCACTGCTATCCTCGGCCCAGCTGTAAACGACTCACTTCCACCATACCGGCACTGTCGGCTTTTGACACATCCAGGAACTGGGTATCAATACCATGTTCATCCTTAAGAAACGCCAGCCAGTTAACCAATGTATTAAATGGCAGGGGCTTAACCCAAACTTGAACAGCTTCACTACGCGGTTGCATACGAATTAATTCAATTCGGAATCGACGTGTGGTTTCATTCACCACCTGATTCAATCCTTTATTACTGACTGCCCCCGTAGAGCCAGACCGACCTCGAAGTGTTGAGATCTCATCGGCTTTGGTGCTGACCCAGCTCAGTAATTGACGTTCGGTCTGCAACCGTTGCTCGGCCATTTCAGCCCGGTTGGCCAACGGCTGCCAAAGTCCCCAGTAGAGCACTGCGATGATTAACGCACCACCACCGCCTAAAACCAAACGTTGTTCACGGGCACTTAAGGCCTTCCACCATGCATTCATGATTTTCTCCTTAATACCACCGCCCCGATAACCTGACTGCCTTCTTTATTAAGCTGTCCTTGCTGCACCTCAAACTTTTCAGCCAATAGCGTCCGCAATTGTTCAAAGTGCTGAAATTCTGCCGCGCTTGCCTGAAAACGCAGCTCGGCGCGATTTTGATCATATTTCAAATTTTGGACATTCAACTGAGGGACCTTGCTCAAGGCAGGCTTGATCTCAGCTAACCAGCGCAACACCCCGTGTTCGCTGTCGGCCCCCCCCAAGCGGGCCAGCTCACTGCTCATCTGCCGTTTAAGATAACTCTGCGACGGAATACGTTTATACTGGGGCAATACCTGACGGAAAATACGCTCACTTTCTGCTTTGTAGGCAACAGCCTGATCTTCCATTCGCTGAACCGATACCACATGCTCTGCAATGACAGCGACTAACACCAGACCAGCGGCTATCGCAACTTTGCGCCATGGCTTAAGGTACTTCCTCCACGCGGGTTGCTGCTTATAAGGCCCAGAAAGTAAATTGACCTTACTGCCTTCAGCCCCAAGTGCCAGCAACTGCATTACCAACTCCGGCGTTTCCGCCTGCCACTTACCCGATACACCCTGCGGCGCCGGCGTATAATGGCGGATCAACAGTGGCTGTAGTGATTCTGCCTCAGACTCAACAACGGACACAGCAGCAGAAGACTCATTATCGTCGCCAGCTTCCTTGGTGGCAGCTGTCGGCATTGTCTGGGCAAGCAACCAAGTATCCAGCCACGAAACCTCGGCACCAACTCCCAATGTTTCCGATTGGCGGATCAGCCATTGACCTTCAAGCTCGGCAGCACTGTAGCTATCGCTGAACAAAGGCAGGCACAGGCAGTCTGGCAGAAGTTTCTTCACTTCCATTCCAGCGTTATTCAGTGCCGCTAGCCATGTCTTTATCTTCCGGTGTTCAACCACCGCAACATGGGCGGTATCACTCTCTCTTTTGAGCAGATGGACATGCAATGAGTCGACATCCTGTGCCAGCTCTTCTTCCAGCAGGTATGGCAGCACAGACGCTAGCTGTCGCCCGCTTCCGGTAGGGATCGCAACGTCAGTCAACAGCATATCTCCCGCCGGGATCAGTGCAAAGACCTCGCGCTGGGCAGCATATTCTGTCAATTCGTTTAACTGGGAAAGATCAGCCAGCTGACCAGATGCAATCACTTCTTTCTGCTGTGGCGACCAGACCAGCCATTGCACCGGCTGTTCAGGCCGGCTACTTAGCCTTATCGTCAGAAATTCGCTCACTGATTCCTCCATAACGGCGACGTATCACAGTCACCTTTTCTTGGCCATCACGTTTAAGTAAGGCCACTAATCTAACTCTGGATCTATCGACCAGAATTTCTGTATCCAGCTGAAAATAATCGCTGCTTACGGCCAAATGCTCTTTGGCTCGTTTTTTCACATCAGCGCCCAGCCGGGCAATGGTGGCTTCGGCCATAAAACCATCAACGTTTTGCCAGCCATCATAAGGACGATCGGCTATCAGCGTCTGGGCATCAGACAAAGAGAGCTCAGGCGCAAACATTCCAACCAACAATGCCGCCTGATGCTCGTAGAGCGTATTCACGTTGAGTAGCATATCTGTTGTCGGAATAGCACAAAGCAACGG
>Ga0209379_10001913_pt1 | contig 13046 bp, 8 predicted proteins | sample tdDd001_FD_187124 | JGI IMG/M metagenome (GOLD analysis project Ga0209379, IMG submission 187124) | Marine sediment microbial communities from the Atlantic coast under amendment with organic carbon and nitrate - tdDd00.1 (SPAdes)... | ecosystem: Environmental > Aquatic > Marine > Coastal >...
TTGGATCCCGGGGGGTAAATTATCGATATCCGGTCTCTGAATAAAGTGCTCATTCTGCATCTGCTCATGGACGCTTTGGCGTGTAAGCAGTGATACCAGCCACACCATAAGGATGTTGACCAGCAGCCCTATCAGGGTTGCCATGGTAGTCATCGAATATTCACTGCCGGCCAGTGGGTGAGGGTAAAAACCCAGTTGAGGCAGCATATTGAGCACGAGCCAGAGGCTGAAGCCACTGGAGATCCCTAAGATAGCGCCGACCAGTGTCACCCTTCGCCACAAAAAGGCGGCAAACAGGGTCGGACCTATCTGGGCTATGGCACCAAATGCAACTTCCCCTAATGAGGCAAGCGTGTCAGGTGGTGCCAGTAAAAACATGCCGTAGCTTAAGAAGATCACAAGCAGCACCAATGCCTTACGTATACTCAACAGGTGAGAACGAAAACGGTGAAAATTAGTACTCTCAATGTTGGTCAATTTAAACAGGGTGGGGAAGACGACTTCATTACTGAGCATGGTACTCAAGGCAATCGTAGAGATGATGACCATGGAGCTTGCCGCAGAAATAGCGCCCAGAAAACTGAATAGCCCCAGCCAGGCCTGACCATTGAAAGCTGGCAGGAATAGCACGTAGGCGTCACTCTTGAGTGAATCGCCATAGAGCAGGTTGCCGGCCTGTCCCAGAGGGGTGGCAAAAAAGGCGAATACCAGAATGTAAACAGGGAAGGTCCAGCGGCTCCATATCGCATGTTTCTGCTCTTTCAGTTCGACGATGAGTACCTGAAATTGACGAGGAAGACAGAGAAATGCGGAGAGTACAATAAAGAGCAATCCGAACATAGAAACCAGATTCGGATAACTGAATTCAGTTGATGTCGGTAAGCTGTCATTCGCCATATTCCAAATTTGTAGCGGAGAGTCAAACAGAAAAAATGAGACAAATATGCCGACGGTCAGGTAGGCGATAAGCTTGACGAAGGACTCGAAGGCGATCGCTAACATCATACCCGGATGACGCTCGGTAACGTCGATGGCCCTGACACCGAAGATGATGGTAAAGCCTGCCAAAATAATACTCACCACGCCGCCTATCTGCCATGAAGACATCAGGTGGTCTTGTCGTAAAATCTCGTAGGAGTTCACGATGGCTTTCAGCTGCAGGGCAATATAAGGCAAGGTGCCAAACAGGGCCACCAGGGTCACTATGAAGGCCAGCAGTTGCGACTTTCCAAAGCGGGCCGCGAGCAGATCGGCGATAGAGGTGATATTGAGCTTGAGGCTGACGCGTATCAGTCTCTGAATAAACGGCCAGGCAAAAATAAACAGCAGTATGGGCGCAATATAGACCGGCAGATAGGAAAAGGAGTTACTCGCTGCCTGCCCGGCGGTGCCTAAAAACCCCCACGAGGTGCAATAGACTCCCAGAGAAAGCGCATATATAACAGTGTGTTGCCGATTGACTAATCTGTCCCGGTATCTGTCGCCGAGGAAAGCCATCAGGAAGAGTAAGCCGATATAGCTAATACTGATGGTGACTAACAGCCAGTTGGGAAACATACGCTTTAATGAACCTTATTATGAGTTTTTTGTGGCGGGCAGAGGAGGTTGGAATCCTATTTGTTATAAAATTTAACATATCATATTTCGGCATCAATTTTTCGCTAATTACTATCGACTTAAGTATTAGCCCCTTTGTCTTGCGACTTCCGTATTAAGACTGCTGCACTAATACCTATTCCCAATTGAGTCAATGCCGAGAATTCTCCATCTTGGCTGCAGACATTAAAGGGGATAAATGATGCTAGTTTCTAAAATTAAAAAAATTGCGTTAGCGGGTTCCATGTGTGTTTGCGCCAGTACTGCCATGGCGGGATACGACTTCGAAGTGGGTGAAGATGGCAAGATAAGTTTTGGTGGTTACATCAAGGTTGATGCACGTTATGTCAGCGGCGATGTCGCCTATCGGGATTTTTGGATAGGTACAGGTACACCGCTGTCAGAGGACGCGTCGCAGTTCAGAATTTTTGCCAATGAGTCGCGCTTTAATACTAAGTATGTTCATGGGGATGTGACCGGTTTTATCGAGATGGACTTTCTCGGTGGCGGCGGTAACCAGGTGGTGTCTAATTCGGCCAATCCACGAATTCGTCACGCCTTCATTAAATACAAAGGGATCACCGCAGGCCAGACCTGGACCACCTTCATGAACACCAGTGCGATTCCTGAGACTGCAGATTTTGCGGGGGCTACCGTAGGCCTGGCCTTCATTCGTCAGGGACAGGTCCGTTTCGATGCCGGCAATTTCCAGGTCTCTATCGAAAACCCTGAGAGTGTCGGCGGCGATACCGCCAACGACGATCTGCCGGATGTTATCGCCCGCTACAACATTAAGGGTGATTGGGGCAACGTGTCAGTATCGGCATTGGGCCGTAGCCTTAATACAACGATGGGCAATAGTGAAACCGCGTTAGGTGGTTCGTTAGCCGGCCGTATCAAGACCTTCGGTAAAGATGATTTCAGATTTCAACTCCATCTGGGCGAAGTGGGTCGATATGTCGGTGTAGGTACTGCCTCTGATCTTATTGGTGAAGAGGTTGAGAGCACCACTTCCTACCTTGCAGCTTACCGCCACTATTGGACCGATACCCTAAGAAGCACCGTCCTGTATGGCCGTGTTGAAACCGATATTGCCGATGCTGAGCGCACTCAATGGAGTGTCAATTTGTTCCAAAACCTGACTCCCCAGCTTGCCGTCGGATTCGAAGTCGGCAACTTTGAAATGGGCGATAAGAATGTCGACTCTGATTATGCACAGTTATCGATGAGATACGCACTCTAAACGCTCCATTTAGGGGTGGGGCAACCCACCTCTTTTTTTTTTATACATCGTTTTAAAAATGACTAGCGCTTTGCCAGCGGCCAGACAACAACGAGTCCAGCTTCTGCAAAGCAATACGGGGTTAGTGTCCATCACCACTGTGACATCACTGTTGTGAATGGAACTTAAGTTCAAGGAGTACGGGTGTGACAGAAACTATCCTGAAAGTAGACCAAATCTCTCTCGCATTTGGTGGTGTTAAGGCACTGACGGATGTGAGCTTTGATGTAAATAGAGGCGAAGTCTTTTCCATCATTGGCCCTAATGGGGCCGGGAAGACATCAATGTTGAATTGCATCTCCGGCCGTTATCGCCCCAATAAAGGGGCCATTCATTTTGACAACACAGATGTGACCCATTTAAGACCCAATGACAGGGCCGATCTGGGTATCGGGCGTACTTTCCAGAACCTCGCACTCTTCGGCCATATGTCGGTATTGGATAACATTATGGTTGGTCGTCATCACCTGATGAAAAATAATTGGTTAACCGGCCCGCTCTATTGGGCTTCTCCGGCACAAAAAGAGGAGCTGACTCATCGTCGTCAGGTTGAAGAGATCATCGACTTCCTGGATATCTCACATGTGCGTAAGGCCGTGGCTGGCACACTCTCTTATGGTTTGCGTAAACGTGTTGAGCTGGCACGCGCCATCGCGCTTAAGCCCAAACTTATCTTGCTCGACGAACCTATGGCCGGGATGAATCTGGAAGAGAAGGAGGATATGGCGCGCTACATACTCGATCTCAATGAAGAGTTCGGTATCACTGTGGTCATGATTGAACATGATATGGGCGTGGTGATGGATATCTCTCATCAGGTCATGGTGTTGGATTTTGGTAAGAAACTCATCTGTGGCCTCCCCGATGAGGTGATGGCAGATGAACATGTGAGACAGGCTTACCTTGGGTTAGAAGAAAACGAGCAGTTACAGGAGGTGGGCTAATGAGTATGCCAAATGAATTTTCATCCAATCGATTCGATATGGGCGATATGGATACCTTTCCTAAGATCTTAAGGCATAACGCCACACTCTGGCCCGATGATATCGCCATGCGGGAGAAAGAATTTGGGATATGGAGTGAATTTAGCTGGTTAGATTATCACAACCGAGTGAAGTGGATGACTCTGGCCCTGTCATCGATGGGAATAGAAGCAAGCAGCACGATTGCTCTGCTTGGAGACAACAGACCCGAGTGGGTATGGGGTGAAGTCGCGGCTCATGCCATGAGCTGCTTCTCTCTGGGAGTTTATCAGGACTCATTGCATGAAGAGGTGGCTTATCTTCTCAATCGAAGCAATGCCAGCGTGGTCATAGCCGAAGATGAGGAGCAGTGTGACAAGCTACTTGAGCTCGAAGACAGTATCCCCAGCGTCAAGTGTATCGTCTATTGCGACCCTCGTGGTATGCGTAAATATGACGACCCCCGCCTTATCAGTGTCGAAGATATCTATGCTCTGGGTCAGCGAATCGATAGTGAAACGCCCAGGCTCTACGATGCATTTGTCGATGCCGGAAAGGCCGAGAATATTGCCATCTACTGCACCACATCGGGTACCACCTCTAAGCCTAAAATTGTACTGCTTCAAGGCAGTAAGTTTATCGACCACTGCTGCTCATACCTGCGCGCCGATCCGCGCGCACCGGGCGATAACTATGTCTCCGTATTGCCGCTTCCCTGGATCATGGAGCAGGTATATGCCGTGGGTCAGGCCTTAATCGCGAGACAGATAGTGAACTTTGTCGAAGAGCAGGAAACCATGATGGCCGACCTTCGCGAAATCGGCCCCAGCTTTGTGCTGCTTGCTCCAAGAGTATGGGAAGGAATATTGGCCGATGTTCAGGCACGAATGATGGACTCCTCCCGTTTAAAGCAGGCGCTGTTTAATTTCGCCATGAACAGGGCGCAGAAATGTTTAGAGCAGGGCCGTAAATCCCGCCTTGCCGACCTTGTGTTGATGAGGGCGCTGCGAGACCGACTCGGCTTCTCATTTTTAAAGTCTGCGGCAACCGGTGGTGCCGCCATGGGACCCGATACCTTCCGCTTCTTCCAGAGTATCGGCGTACCACTGCGTCAACTCTATGGCCAAACCGAGATGTGTGGGGCGTACACGATACACATGGAAGATGATGTGGATTACGACAGCGTCGGTGTGGCGTTCGACAGCGCTGAGGTCAAGGTGATCAATTGTGACAGCGAAGGGGTAGGTGAGGTCATTGCAAAAACCTTAGGCATGTTCAACGGCTACCTTGGCGATCAGGAGGCGTTTGACGAAGATGTGAAACAGGGGTGGATGCATACCGGTGATGCGGGCTATTTCAAGCCATCGGGGCACCTTGTGGTTATCGACAGAATTAAAGATCTGGCCAAAACGAGCCAAGGTATTCAGTACTCACCTCAATATATAGAGAACAAACTTAAGTTCTCCTCCTTTATCGGAGAGGCAGTGATCTTAGGCAAAGATAAACCTTACCTGTCGGCCATCTTATGCATACGTTTCAGTATCGTCTCTAAATGGGCCGAGCAACGTGGCCTGGCCTTTACTAACTACACTAACCTGTCATCGCTGCCCGAGGTCTATGAAAAACTGTCTGAGGAGGTTGAGATAGTGAATCAGTCACTGCCCGATGCTCAGAAGATCAGTAAATTTATCCTGCTCTATAAGGAACTCGATGCCGATGATGGCGAGTTAACCCGTACTCGCAAGGTCAGGCGCGGTGTGATAGCCGATAAGTATGGCGACATCATTTCATCTATCTATAACGATGAACCTCATGTGGATATCGATACCGTGATCACCTTCCAAGATGGCAGTAAGTCACGAATACAGACCCAGCTTAAGGTCGAATCGGTCATCGAGACGACAAGCGTATCCGAGTCAGAAATAGAGCAAAGGAGAGCGTCATGAATTTTGAATTACTGCTGCAACTTATCATCAATGGCCTGATTGTCGGCCTCTTGTATGGTGTTGTGGGCATGTGTTTTGTCTTGGTTTATAAATCGACCCAGATCGTTAACTTTGCTCAGGGAGAGTTTCTGCTGGTGGGGGCTTGGGTGTGCTGGGCATTCCTAATCTATATGGAGTTGCCGTTCGTGGTCGGCTTCCTGTTGACCCTCTGCTTTATGGCCGTGTTTGGTGTGCTGCTACAGATGATAGTCCTGCGTCCCATGATAGGTGAGCCGATTATCTCGGTCATCATGGTGACGATCGGTTTATCGATATTCTTTCAGTCGTTAACGAAATGGATATTTGGCGTTTCGCCACAGAGCTACCCTCAGGTCTTCGATACTCAGTCAGTGTCTGTATTTGGACTCAATATCGAATTGGCTTATCTGATGAGCACCATCATTGCCCTGTGCATCATGGTTGGATTTTTCTTCTTCTTTAAATATTCCAAGCATGGTCTGGCTATGCGGGCGACGGCGTTCGATCAGCAGGTTGCTCAGAGTCTGGGGATCTCAGTTAAGCAGGTCTTCGCCATGAGTTGGGGGATTGCAGCCACGGTTTCGGCAACGGCTGGTGTGGTGATAGGCATGGTTAACGGGGTGTCAGACTCATTGTCTTCCATCGGTATCAAGGTATTCCCCGCAGTGATATTAGGCGGATTAGACTCCATTGTGGGCGCTATCGTGGGCGGTGTGATCATCGGCGTGTTAGAGAATGTTGCTGAGTTCTTTGACAGTCAATATTTACACATAGGCAACATGTATGACATTGCGCCGTTTTACGTGCTGTTAGTGATCCTCTGGTTCAAGCCCTATGGCCTGTTCGGCACCCGGGATATCGAGCGTATCTAGGCTAGTGTGAAGACATTATCAGGTAAATTCATATTTTTTAATGAGCGGTAAATAGAGCTCAAGGAGTTTTTATGTCTAGTTTGGCAATGCGTCCATGCGGGGATTTCAGAACAAGTTACAAGAAAGACAACACGATATTTGAGACCAAGACCATACGTTTGGTGGCCATTTTGGCCATCGCTGCCGCTTGTTTTGCACCGCTGGTATTAGATGGCTACTTTCTGACCCTGTTTATTCAGATCTCATATCTGGGAATCGCGGCGTTGGGACTCAATATCTTAGTGGGTTTCACCGGCCAGATCTCCTTGGGTCACGGTGCCTTCTTCGGCTTTGGCGCCTTTGCATCGGCCTGGCTCAACACCAGCTTTAACATTCCGGTTGCCTTGTGTATCCCCTTGGCGGGCTTCTTAACCATGGCGGTCGGCATGATGTTCGGTATGCCCGCTGCGCGCATTAAGGGGCTTTATCTGGCTATTGCGACACTGGCGGCCCAGTTTATTATCGAAGACTTTTTTGCCCGCGCCGAGTGGTTCTCCGGTGGATCTTCGGGGTCGATGGCGGCACCGGTGAACCTGTTGGGTTTCGAGTTCGATACCGACCAAAGCTTTTACTATATCGCCCTGTTCGCCCTCGTCTTTATGTACATCTGGGGCTGTAACCTGATGCGCAGCCGTGATGGTCGTGCGTTTGTGGCGGTACGTGACCACTACCTTTCGGCCGAGATCATGGGGGTGAAGTTAAACAAGTATCGTTTACTGTCATTTGGTATCTCCTCGTTCTACGCAGGGATAGGCGGGGCGTTATACGCACATTATCTTGGCTATGTGTCGGCAGAAGGGTTCACCATTTTTATGTCGATACAGTTTCTGGCCATGATCATCATCGGTGGTCTGGGTTCAATTAAGGGAACCTTGATGGGGGTTATCTTTATGGTGTTACTGCCGGAGATGTTGGAGACGGGCGTCGGCCTGATGAAATACACCGATTGGGGCAATATCCCTATGGTGACCGATGGTCTGGCCTATATCAAAGAGATGGCAATTGGCCTGGTCATTATCCTGTTTCTGATTTTTGAGCCAGAGGGACTCGCCCACCGCTGGGCGCAAATAAAGAACTATTGGAAGTTTTATCCATTCTCTTATTAAGAGAGCCATTCAAGCAGTGTAAAAGTAAGCCGCAGAAGGACTTTGTTAAGTAGCCGAAGCCATTTGCTAACGATTAACAGTTAACTCGTAATGATGAACGTCAACGACGAACTTCTAACTACAACAAGTACCGGCTATCAGCCACTATTTTGAAGGAATATGACATGTATAAAAAATTGATACTCGCCTCATCTATTGCAACTGCCGCTATTGGCATCAGTAGTCAGGCCAGCGCCGAAGAGACTATTTTCGTCGGCCACCTCGCCGATATGTCCGGCCCGACAGCATTCGTGGGTAAACCCTATGCCGATGGGGTGAGAGATTCACTCGCTTATATCAACTCTCACGGCGGCATCAGCGGGACTAAGCTCGAATATGAAACGATAGATTACGCCTACAAGGTGCCTCAGGCTATCGCCTCATATAAGAAGTGGCAGTCACGTAAGAATATGGTGGCCATGCAGGGGTGGGGAACCGCCGACACCGAGGCGCTAATCTCTTTTGCCGCTAAAGATCAGACGCCCATCTTCTCAGCTTCATACTCGGGTCACCTGACCGATCCTAAGGGGCTTAATCCCAACACTAAAAAACCTGCGCCTTATAATTTCTTCTATGGTGCGTCCTACTCTGACTCTTGTCGTGGTCTGGTTCAGTGGGCCGCCAAAGACTGGCAAGACAAAGGCGCTAAGGGAAAGCCTAAGTTTACCCATATCGGCGCCAATCACCCCTTCCCGAATGCACCAAAGGCTGCTTGTGCAGAGTATGCGACCGAGCTTGGGTTTGATGTTCAGCCCGCAGTCGTGATTTCCATGAAGCCCGGAGACTTTAAAGCTCAGTGCCTGAGCCTGAAAAGCTCGGGAACTAACTATGGTTATATCGGAAACTTAGGTGGCTCGGTGCAATCACTGATTAAATCTTGCAATACGGTCGGTACCGAGATCCAGTTTATGTCTAATATCTGGGGCGGCGACAAGCTGGTGTTTAAGGCTGCCGGCGAGGGGATTAAAGATTATGTTTTCCCGACCATGACGCCATTCTGGACCGACGAAGTACCGGGTATGAAGCTGGTGCGTGAGATCTCGAAGATGTCTGACAGCTCGGGCAGTGAAGAGCGTCTGCACCACTACATTCGCGGAGTATGCTCAACCTTCTTTATGAAAGAGTCGATGGAGTGGGCTAAGGCAAACGGTGGTGTGACAGGAGAGAACGTTAAGAAAGGCATGTATGCCCAGAAAAATTGGGTGCCTAAGGGGCTCGAAGGTGTCTGTCTTGCTGCGACCTGGACTCCGGAAGATCACCGCGGCATCAACCAGGTGAATATCTATAAAGGTAATTTCAACGGCGGTGATGTTCGCGTCGAGAAGGCCGATCAGGTGACGCTAGAACGTCGTGTTGACTGGTTAGGTTATTAATCTTTTTGGGGCGTAATTTAGTTGCGCCCCTCTTTTTTTAGGGGGTATGTATGACACAAGCAGCGCAGATCCAGCCATCGACACCCGTGTTATCCATTAACAATATCGAAGTTGTTTATGATGATGTTATTCAGGTGCTCAGAGGCGTGAGCATTGAGGTTCCGAAGGGCAAGATAGTCACTCTGTTGGGGCCTAATGGCGCAGGTAAGTCCACCACGCTTAAGGCGATATCCGGATTGCTGAAAACAGAAAATGGCGATGTCACCCGCGGTGATATTAGTTTTATGGGCCAACAGATAGACAGAAAAAATGCCGACGAAATAGTGCGTTCAGGTGTCTTTCAGGTGATGGAGGGGCGCCGTATCGTTGAAGATATGACGGTGATTGAAAACCTTAAACTAGGCGCCTATACCCGCAGTGATAATATGATCAATCAGGATATCGAGATGGTATTTGATTATTTCCCACGCCTTAAGGAGCGTACGGGTCTGGCCGGATATCTCTCTGGTGGAGAGCAACAGATGCTGGCGATTGGCCGCGCCTTGATGGCACGCCCTAAGATGATCTGTCTCGATGAGCCTTCGATGGGGTTATCTCCCTTATTGGTGAAAGAGGTCTTCGGCATAATAAACAAGATCAATAAGGAGCAGGGGATCACTATGCTGCTGGTGGAGCAAAATGCTAACTATGCCCTTAAGGCTGCCGATTACGGCTATATCATGGAGTCCGGAAAAATTGTGCTGGACGGTACCAGCGAGCAACTGCTGAGCAACGAAGATGTGAAAGAGTTCTACTTAGGTGGCGGTAACGATAAACGGAAAAGTTTCAAAAATCTAAAGTCTTATAAGCGTCGTAAGCGCTGGTTGTAGCACTGATTTTAGCCTTGGTTTTATTAAAAAGGATGGTAAGAGGATAGTGACATGAATAGCGTATATGATCCTAATGAGTTGCAGAGCCCTACACTGCGAGAAGGCGACCTGCTCGCGCGTTTACCGACTTTTCTGGATTATGCAAAACAGGAGTGTGCGCACTATCGGCGTACGCTCAGTGATATCGATGTAACCACGATTACCTGCAGGCAGTCATTAACCTCATTGCCTGTCACGAGAAAATCGGACTTGATTGGACTTCAGGCCAAGAACATGCCGTTTGCCGGGCTTAATGCGTCTAGCTCGACACCGAACCGCATTTTTCAATCACCGGGCCCAATTTTTGAGCCTGAGCACGACAGCAAAGATTGGTGGCGTATGGGGGCCGCCTTCTATGCCGCAGGTTTTCGCGCGGGGGAGCGAGTGCAAAATTGTCTCTCTTATCATCTCAGCCCCGGCGGCTTTATCATGGACTCGGGGGCTAAGGCCTGCGGTTGCAGCGTGATCCCCGCAGGTCCAGGGCAGACGGAGCAGCAGCTGGATATTATCGAGCGCCTCAGACCTCAGGGGTATAGTGGTACGCCGTCATTTTTGAATATTTTACTGCAAAGGGCGAAAGAGCAGGGGAGGGATATCTCCTCGATTAACAAGGCGCTGGTATCAGGTGAAGCATTGACATCATCGCTGCAGGCCACATTCACGGCGGCAGGAATATCGGTAAGTCAGGCCTACGCCACTGCAGATATCGGTTTAATCGCCTATGAGACTTGCCCGGACAGTGGTCTGGTTATCGCCGAAGATATTCTGGTAGAGATTGTCAGGCCGGGAAGCCAGGAGTTGGTGGCTGATGGGGAGATTGGTGAAGTGGTGGTGACCAGCTTTAATCCCGACTACCCCCTAATTCGCTTCGCCACCGGCGATCTGTCATCAATCATGCCTGGAACCAGTCCGTGCGGGCGAACTAACATGCGTATCAGAGGCTGGCAGGGGCGCGCGGATCAAACCACTAAGATTAAAGGGATGTTTGTCCATCCCGAGCAGGTCGAGCGTGTCAGGCTATCTCATGGCGAGCTAGCTAAGGTGAGGTTAGTGGTGACCAATATCGATGAAAACGATCAGATGACACTGCACTGCGAGGTGAGTGACAGCGCGCGCAATGATATCGATATGGTTCAAGTTGCGCAGACTATGAAGGCCATTACTAAGCTCACGGGGTATGTTGAGCTCGTCGCGCCGGGGAGTCTGAGCAATGACGGTATCGTGATTGAAGATCTGAGATAACCCCAGTGACTTTCGGTTGTTATAGATTGCACCGGGCATAAAAAAACGCCCTCAGAAACCTGAGGGCGTTTTAATGACGTTTGTCTTCAGTCTTGTTTAAGTAAAGCTCTTACTTAGCAGACTTAAGGAAGTCGATAATTTGATCGAATGGGATCTCTTGCTTCTCACCCGTGCGGCGGTTCTTATATTCGAATACACCGTTATCGATATTACGATCGCCAATTACGACAACGTGTGGCAGTCCGACAAGTTCCATATCGGCAAACATCACACCGGCACGCTCTTTACGGTCATCGAATAATACTTCGAAACCAGCGTCCTGCATGTCTTGATAGAGCTTCTCTGCCATATCTTTAACACGATGAGACTTATGCATGTTCATTGGCAGGATACCGACTTTGAATGGTGCAATCGCATCCGGCCAGATGATACCACGGTCATCGTGGTTCTGCTCGATTGCAGCGGCAACCATACGGCTAACACCGACGCCATAACACCCCATCAATAAGGTTTTCGCCTTACCATTTTGGTCGAGTACGTTAGCGTTCATCGATTTAGAGTAGTTATCACCCAACTGGAAGATATGGCCCACTTCGATACCGCGAAGTAGTGCAATAGTACCTTGACCACAAGGGCTGGCTTCGCCTTCGATGATGTTACGCAGATCGAATGCTTCAACTTGTGGAAGATCGCGCTCCCAGTTGATGCCAAAGTAGTGCTTATCATCTTGGTTTGCACCGGCGCCGAAATCGCTCATCACACTAACGCCATGGTCGATATAGACTGGGATATCTAGGCCGACAGGACCGATAGAACCAGGACCTGCACCAACAGCCTTACGGATATCGGCTTCATCTGCAAACTCAAACGGAGCCAATACCGCAGGGATCTTCTCGGCTTTGACTTCGTTAAGCTCATGATCGCCACGAACAACGAGGGCAACCAGAGGTGCCTCTTCGGTTGCGCCTTTAACGATAAGGGTCTTAACCGTCTTCTCGATAGCGATGCCGTGATGCTCAACCAACTCGGCGATGGTCTTAGCATTGGGTGTGTTAATCAGGCTCATCTCAAGCGTAGGTGCTTGACGAGTCTCAGTTGGCATAGGCGCTTCGGCTTTTTCGATGTTGGCCGCGTAATCGCTCTCGGTAGAGTAGGCAATCAAGTCTTCGCCGCTGTTGGCCAGTACGTGGAACTCGTGTGACATGCTGCCGCCGATAGAACCTGTGTCAGCAATGACAGGGCGGAACGCTAAACCAAGACGATTCAAGATATTACTGTATGCCTGGAACATAGACTCGTAAGTCTCGTCCATGGTCTCTTGATCTAAGTGGAAAGAGTAAGCGTCTTTCATCAAGAATTCACGTGAACGCATCACACCGAAACGTGGACGGACTTCATCACGGAACTTAGTCTGGATCTGGAACAAATTCAGTGGCAACTGCTTATAAGAGTTAACCTCTTTGCGCACGATATCTGTGATCACTTCTTCGTGAGTTGGACCAAGAACGAAGTCACGGTTATGGCGATCCTGGAAACGCAGCAGCTCGGGACCAAATTTTTCGAAGCGACCCGTCTCAACCCAAAGGTCAGCAGGCTGAACCATAGGCATCAGGATTTCAACAGAACCGGCTTTATTCATCTCTTCACGGACGATAGCTTCTAT
>Ga0209379_10001914_pt1 | contig 13046 bp, 11 predicted proteins | sample tdDd001_FD_187124 | JGI IMG/M metagenome (GOLD analysis project Ga0209379, IMG submission 187124) | Marine sediment microbial communities from the Atlantic coast under amendment with organic carbon and nitrate - tdDd00.1 (SPAdes)... | ecosystem: Environmental > Aquatic > Marine > Coastal >...
TACTTCTTCGACCTACCCGACTTTTTAACTTGGAAAGCAACATTCGATGCCAGTCGCTCCCTTTGCTCAACCGTATGTAAATGGACATACCTTGGCCATGAAAACAAATGGGATCGAGGCTTTTTCGAACTGATTGGTTTGGAAGACCTACTGGAAGAGAATGCAAAAACCATTGGTGACAGAATTCTACCTATGGGCCAGCCTGTTGGTGACGGTCTAACTGTGCACGCAGCCGATGACTTAGGTTTAACCCCAGGAACCGCCGTGGGCACATCCATCATCGACGCCCATGCCGGTGGTATTGGTGTTCTTGGTGCCTCAGGGATGACGGGTGAGAAAGCCGACTTTAACAAACGTCTCGCTTTGATCGGCGGAACCTCGTCTTGCCATATGGCAGCATCAAAGACTGCTCGATTCATTGATGGTGTTTGGGGAGCGTACTACAGTGCAATGATCCCAGGTTACTGGCTCAATGAAGGTGGGCAATCAGCCACTGGTGCTTTGATCGACCATATCATCACCTCTCACCCACTGTATGAAAACGCGAAGGAGCTAGCCGATAAACAAGGCAAAACCGTTTATCAACTATTAAACGATCGCTTATTGGAACTTGCTGGCAATAAAGAAGACATCGCATTTTTGACAAAAGACATTCATGTTCTGCCTTACTTCCATGGCAACCGCTCACCGAGAGCGAATGCTCATTTAACTGGCACAATCACCGGACTAAAAATGTCAAAAACGTTGGATGATATGGCATTGCAGTACCTTGCGACCATTCAAGGCATCGCACTCGGCACACGCCATATTATCGAAGTGATGAACGACTCAGGCTATGACATCGATACCATTATGGCCTGTGGCGGTGGTACGAAAAACAGTGTCTTTCTACAAGAGCATGCCAACGCGACTGGCTGTATGATCCTACTGCCAGAAGAGAGTGAAGCCGTACTTCTTGGCTCTGCAATGTTGGGCTCCGTGGCTGCAGGGTTCTACAGTGATATTCCAGATGCGATGAATGCGATGAGTCGGATAAGCAAAAGCGTGATGCCTCAGACAGAGAAAATAAAACACTTCTATGATGCGAAGTACAAAATTTTCCACAAAATGTATGAGGACGATGCTCAATACAAACGTCTAATGGAAGCGTTTTAAAACACCAAACCCAAGGCTCATCACCTTGGGTTTTCTAATTCTGGGTACAGATAAGCCATACCATCACATTGGCTCGCTCATCCCTTAGATAAATGATTTAAAGGAGCCCATCCCCATTCACCTAACGCCCCAACCTTCTCGCACCATATCCAGCCATTTAGCTCATATTCTTCGACAAGTTCGTCGCCCACTGACAGCGTGTGTTCTTTTGCAAAGTAATCTTTGCGCACCAGAACATCGCGGCCTTCAATTGTAAGTATTTGCTTTGGCACCCAGCCTTCTTTCCCGACGCCTTTACAGAATACCCAATTGGCCCAATCCCCATTTGGGTCGGACTCTTCAATAAATTGTAATTGTTCACCTTCAGACACCTGTATCGGATCCTTTGGTGCATCTGTGTACTCTTTGATTACCTTATATTTCATGGTTTTATTCCTGATCGGTTCTTAACGTCTGTTGATTGGGTTAGCAATGCAACCTAAACGTTGCTTAGCTCAGAGGAATTGAAGGAAAACATACGGACTTCATCACGTGGGAACCAACCCAACTTCTCATAAAATGCTTGCGCATTAAGGTTTTCATTAGCAACAAAAAGGTGAGTTTTCGCAATCCCTACTTGAGACAACGCATCCACTGCACTTGAGATAAGTCGAGCACCAGTACCCAAGCCTCGGCACTCAGGCTTAACCGCTAAATGTTGAACATAACCTCTACGCCCATCTGTCCCGACTAAAATGGCGCCGACAATCACATCGCCATCCAACGCAACAAAACTAAAACCAGGATTTCGTTCTAGATATTTGTCGATATTTTGTTTGGAATCGGCATCCCTTAGCAGCATGGCTTCTGTTTCAGACCACAACGTAATAACCTGATCATAGTCTGAGATTTCCATTTCTCTTATCACAGTAAACTTCCCTAAAAACAAAATGATGCAATAGCCTTACTCTATAGACACATCAAGAGGCTTACCAGTCGTTTTACTTTTAAAGTGCCAATAGTTACGCATCAAAGCAGAGGAATCGAAAAATGCAGGTTTAGCTTGAGGGAGCTTGGATTCGGTCGAATAAAGGATGAGATATTTGAGCCTATTAAGCTATTGTTTTTGCGCAATCGGAAAGTCTTTTTGCAAGCGCAATAGGCTCAAGTGCAAGTAAGAACGTAGCGTGATGCACTTACCTGTTAACGCGATTACCAATTACAAGTATCGTTTCGTTTTGGATCTAGCTTTAGGCTGGTTTCAGTGAACCACTGTGAGGTAAATCCATCAGCAGGAAATAACTCTGTTTTGTCGTCTGAGATCTTAAAAGTGAACTTACCGTTCGAGTTCAACACGACGTAGTTACCGTCGTCTTTCTCCTCAATTTGGTACAGTCTTGGAGCCATGCCAGCGTATGCTTTACCGCTATCACAGAAGATAGCTTCATCCATCGAAGATGACTCATCTTGGTTAACATAAACCCCTTCCAACCATTCAGCAGCAAAACAGCCATTAGCAACCAAACCTAGCGAACAAAGCGATAACAACAGTGATAATTTCTTCATTTTTTCCTCTATATAATCACTTATCTATCCAAGTGGCTTCATCACAAATAATTTAGCCACCACATATGAATCGCGATTAATATACTGATTTTATATATTCAGCTCTAGTTGATTAAATAGGCATTTTTTGTTTCCGAATTAAAATCACAAAGGGACTGAATTTTATTAGATGCTTTATCTAATACTAACTTTTATAAGCCACAGCTTTTCTATATCTATGATTTTATTTATAAAAACAACCAAGAGCTGAACTCTTGGGCTTGTTGTGAACGACATAATTCCCAGCATCTGTCATCCTGAACAGCGAGGAACGAGGTGATTCAGGATCTACCCACCGAGCGCTATGAAATTCGAAGGTTATCGCCATTTCCCAGCAAGTTGTTAGCAGACTCTTGGACTCTCTGGAATGCCCCTAACTTGAGTTTATTGTGTCGAACCTAAGTTTTGATATTAGCCAGCCAACTCTCTACGGATAATCTCTGCGCCTGCGCTGAGTGCATTGAGCTTCGCAGTTGAAACTTCACGCGATAGAGGCGCCATGCCGCAGTTGGTGCATGGGTAAAGTTTGTCGGCATCGACGTACTTCAGCGCTTCGCGCAGAGTTTCTGCAACCTCTTCTGGTGTTTCAATCTCGTTGGTTGCCACATCAATTGCGCCAACCATCACTTTTTTGCCGCGGATCAGTTCAAGTAGTTCGATAGGTACACGCGAGTTGTGACACTCAAGCGAGATGATATCGATATTGGACTTTTGCAGCTTCGGGAAAACCTCTTCGTATTGTCGCCATTCAGAGCCCAATGTTTTCTTCCAATCCGTGTTGGCTTTGATGCCGTAGCCATAGCAGATATGCACTGCGGTTTCGCACTTTAGCCCTTCGATAGCGCGCTCTAAACACGCAATGCCCCACTCGTTCACATCATCAAAGAACACATTAAATGCTGGCTCATCAAATTGGATAATGTCGACGCCTGCCGCTTCAAGCTCTTTTGCTTCTTGGTTAAGGATCTTTGCAAACTCCCAAGCCAATTTTTCACGGCTACCATAATGATCATCATACAGCGTATCGATCATCGTCATTGGCCCCGGAAGCGCCCACTTGATCGGTTGTTTGGTTTGCTGACGCAAGAACTTCGCATCTTCGACAAACACAGGTTTGGTTCGGCTTACTGGGCCAACTACCGTCGGTACACTCGCATCATAGCGATTACGAATGGTCACGGTTTTGCGGTTCTCGAAGTCTACGCCGCTAAGGTGTTCAATAAAGGTCGTCACAAAGTGTTGGCGAGTTTGTTCACCGTCACTGACAATATCGACCCCTGCCAGTTCTTGCTCCTGTAAAGAGACTCGCAGCGCATCGCGTTTGCCATCAATCAGTTCGTCGCCTTGCAGTTTCCAAGGTGACCAAAGTGTCTCTGGTTGAGCCAGCCAAGAAGGCTTAGGTAAGCTGCCCGCCGTTGAAGTCGGTAATAGTGTTTTCATCGTCATTCCCTTTTAGATTCTCGTTTTCGATTACGCGTAATTTGCAGACCATTGCTCAAGGATGGCTTGATAAGGCTTGATGAAGTGCTCCTCAGCAAACTTCCCTTGCTCTTTTGCAAGCTGGCTGCGCTCTTCGCGGTCATAAACGATTTGGGTTAACGAGTGATCGAGATTCTTCAAGTTCGGTTGGTAACACTGGCCTGCTACCGCGTTCGCGTTGTAAATCTCTGGGCGATAAATCTTCTGGAACGTCTCCATGGTACTGATGGTACTGATCAACTCTAGGTTCGAGTAGTCATTCAACAAGTCACCGAAGAAGTAGAATGCCAACGGAGCGACACTGTTTGGCGGCATAAAGTAGCGCACTTGTAAGCCCATCTTTTTGAAGTACTGCTCAGTCAGTGACGATTCATTTGGCTGGTATTCAAAACCCAACACCGGATGTTGGTTGTCAGTACGGCGGTAAACCTTGTTGTCCGACACACTCAAGCAAATCACTGGCGGCTTTTGGAAATGTTGTTGGTACGATTCCGACTTCACGAACGCTTTAAACAGCTTGCCGTGCAACTCACCAAAATCAGCAGGAATACTAAATTGAGGCTGGTCTTTGTTGTGGTCTAACAGCAGAACGCTAAAGTCGTAATCACGCACATAAGAAGAGAAGTTGTTACCCACAATACCTTCGATTCGTTCGTTGGTTTTGCGGTCAATAATGTTGGTTTTAAGCACTTCGATAGAAGGGAACGCTTCACCACCGCCTTGGATATCCATATCCACAGAGATGATTTCCAACTCGACACTGTAACGATCGCCATTCGGGTTATCCCAATGCGCCAAGGCATTAAAACGATTGTCGATCATACGCAGTGCATTGCGAAGGTTATTCTGGCGGCTGTCACCACGAGCTAGGTTGGCAAAGTTAGTCGTGATGCGCGTGCTGTCTGATGGTTGGTAGTTCTCATCAAAACGGATGCTCTTAATAGCAAAGTTGAAATCGTTATTCATGGTGAGTTGGTATCCTATTTCCTTAGATAAACGCTGACTGATTCCTAACTCTGTCCTTGGGGATGGTTGTGTTTTTTGATTTTCCCAATCGTCAGTGTGTGCAGCGTTTACTTCGAAAATTCAGTTCAAAAACAGCTGTCACAGTACCTAACACCAGAGCAGTCTGGTTTTTATACTTGCTTCGTTAATTGAATAACATTGGTATTGCTTCACGTTGAACATGAAGGAATTTCATGGTTTGAGTACGTAACTCCGACTGAGTTACAATTCCGAGGCGAACGAATGTTCAAGCCTCGTTACTAGCAACTGCTAGAGCCATCAGAGGAGCTACTAATAGATTGAATTTAACTCTAGCAGTTCATTGTTTTATAAAATGGAAAGTAGAAAGGTATTATCCGGAATACAGCTAGTGTTCTAAAATACGAGAACACAGATGCGGAGTTTAGTTAACGACTCTCCGTTGTATTGTGTTCTGACATCCACAATGCTCCACCTTTCCTTCCTATAACAGTTTACTACTATAAATCAGACCACTTGAGTAGCCTGATTTTTAAAAGTAACAACAATGAAATCCACACATACCTCTTTTCTAAGGCGATTACGGTTCCGTACAAACTCAGTTCTACTTCATCAAATTTCCATAAAAGAACTCACTAAGTGCCTGATAATGCTCTTCAGATTCAGGGGTACCAAAAGCTACAGCGTAATCGGCATGAGATTGACCTTCATAGACATTAAGTTCCGCTTCACCCCCTGCACGCTTAAGCTCGCGATGCACTCGTACAGTATCACTCAATAACAAATCGCGCGTGCCAGTGATCAAATAAGTTGGCGGAAAGTTCTCAAAGCTGCCGTTAATTGGCGATACGATAGGATCTGTTAGTTCTAGCTCACCCACATAGACATTGACTAACTCAGAAGACATTCCACGCCAGCTACCTAAAATATGGTCTAGTCCTTCATTGATATAACGGCTGTCTCCAGTCATCGTCATATCAACCCCCGGCGTCCCCACGTAGAGTGCCGCTGGCACAGGTAAAACCTTCCTATTGAGCTCTTGTGTAACCGCTAACGTTAAAGCACCGCCAGCAGAAGTCCCCCCCATAACCATGGAGTCTGCTGTTCGTGTTTCTAGTAACTCATTCCACACCATAACAATATCATTACGGCTTGCTGGTGCAGGTGCATCTATCGATTTAGTGTAATCGATGGCTAGTGCTGGAATTTGCATCTTAGCAGCGATGATAGAGGCTTCTGAGGTTGATGCTAGACCACTATTCAACATATAGGCACCGCCCTGAACCGCGACATAGAGCTTGTCTTTTAGCTCTGGCGCTATCGTCTTTGGCGTGACCCAATACACATCAACACCACCAATAGAATCTTTTTCAATGGTTACCTCTAACATCTTAGCTAACGATCCTGCACGTTCGATGGCCGGCGTGTCACGTGCATCAACGAAAGCGCGCCACTCGCTTTCTGTTTTGGGTAAGTTTTTCTGCAATGCCGCTACATTCGCTGCCGGAAAGTTTTTCGAAAACTCATAAAACTCAGGGCTAACGGCTGTTGTTAAAGGTACTGGCTGTGAAGAAAGTGATAATGCCTCTTTACCTGTATTAGCCATGACGCCAGCACTTAAAAAACTTGTTGCTATAAAAGAAAGGAAGAGATTACGTGGTTTCATTTTGTCACCTATACAGTTTGATACAAAAGCACTCCTTGCCGCGATGGAAGTACGATAAACAAACCGCTTTGCTAAGTGTATGAATTAGAGAAATTCATTTTTACAACCCACTACAAATAAAGTGAACTTAAAGACTTCACAGCCACAGGTTGCCTGCTAGGATTAAACTAAGGACGATAGGGAGAGTTAACTATTAACATCAAAGATTTAGATCTTAATTTACTTCGAATACTACGAGCGTTAGTTGAAACTCAAAGTACTCACGCAGCAGCGATAAAACTAGGCATATCACAAGCCAGTGTCAGTCGTGCTTTGATGAAGCTAAAAGAGTGTTTCGGAGAACAGCTGTTCATTCGCAAAGCTCACGGCGTTGAGCCTTCTGAGCTAGCCGTAATGTTGGCAGATGCTTCAGTAGAAATGCTGCATCCGGTCGAAAAGGTGATTGAAGACTACTCTACTTTTGATCCAAAAAAGTATGCCGGAAAAATCAGCATATTGATCAATACTTTTTTGCTCGAGTTCTTTGGCCCACGTCTAATTCTTGCTTTACGAACCAGCTTACCTAGCGCGAGTTTCAATATTTCTCAATGGCAAAAAGACTCTCTCTATGATGTATTACAAGGTGGCGTTGACTATGTAATTCAATTTGAGTCTTACTCCATGCCTCAAGATGTGTTCTGCCGAAACTTGGCCAAAATTGAGAATGTTATATTGGCTAAAAAGAACCACCCAATTCTATCCAAGGGTAGTGATTGGGGATCGATTCACCCATTGCCAATAGTCAGGCTCTATCTCGATGGTATTAACCCAAGAAAAGGAATCCTTGAACACCTGTATGAAAGACAGGGCTACCAAGCAAACTTCTTGCTGACTACACACAGTGTCAGGACAGCGGTTGAATTGGTCAAAAATAGCAACGCGATCATGTACTCGAGCAGCTTCGTAAAACAAATTGCACCTGAGATTGAATGCTACTCTCTACCACCCAATATCCAACAACATAATGTTCTCGACATTAATGGCTCTTATCTACAAACACGGCGTGGCAGCCCGTTCAGCCAATATCTCCATCAAACTATCCAATCCTTTTTTGATGAAACCTTATTAACCCAGTGAGCGTAGCATGAGAAAGAAACTCCAAGATCTCGATTTGAACTTATTAAAGCTTTTAAAAGCTGTAGTAGAGACTCGTAACACGCATGCTGCTGCTGACAGATTAGGAATCTCACAAACAAGCGTCAGCCGTGGACTTTCAAAACTTCGTGATGTATTCGGAGAGCAGCTCTTTATCCGCAAAGCACATGGTGTTGAGCCATCAGAGCTTGCCGAGAAGTTAGCTGAAGCAAGTGATCAGATGTTCACACCACTAATGAAAGTGGTAGAGTCTTACCAGAGCTTTGACCCTATAGAGTTTAATGGCCAGATTAAAATCGCCATGAATATCTTTTTCTTAGAGCTACACGGTGAGGGCATTTTTAATGCTCTGAGCAATACCTTTCCCAACGCTAATTTCAGCTTGGTTTATTGGCAGGAACAGTCATTATCTGAGGTTTTAAATGGCAGTATTGACTATCTAATTCACTTTGAAGGCTATCCTTTACCGCAAGAGATTTACAGCCATACACTCGAAGAAGTAGATCTTTGCTTAGTCGCACGTAAAGATCACCCAGTGTTGAGAAAAAGTTCTGACTGGGAATCAATCTATCATTTACCATTAGCCCGAGTGATCATCGATGGTATCAACTCCAAACGTTCACCTGTAGAAGAGATCTATATAGCCAAAGGCTTTCAGCCGCGAGTATCGTTGGTTACCCACAGCATTCGGGTGCTTACCAACAAATTAAGTACATCAGATGCGATAATGTACGGTAGCAAGTATATGAGTTTACTTGACGAACGCCTGACAAGTTACCCACTACCCGAGCTCCCAGTACAGATGAGGAAGATTAAAATCTGTGGTGGCTACCTGCAAACAAAGCGTGGCTACCCACTTAATCAGCATCTACACCAAGTTATCCAGTCATATTTTGATGAGCTAGTAACTGCCATTGTCACTTAATGAATCAGAAAATTCAGAAATGCATTTCTCTAATTCATAGCAAGGAAAAATAACTCGCTATAAGCTTCTCATCAACTTAAGGAATTATTGCTATAGGAAAGGCTTAACTTATGTTGATGAGAACGACCAATGAACAAAACACTACTTTCTGTATTCTCGCTATTACCGATTTCTATCGCTTCAGCTAGTGCATTTGACTCTTCACGTTTCACTGGTGAAATCTCTTTAAACTCTGGTTTTAGCACAACAAACTCAAACCTAGATACCAATGGCTCTGAACAAATTAACCACTTAGGTAAAGGTGGTAGCTCTAGCAGTGCATTTATTGCTCCTCTGGGCAACCTTTACTACGCGCTTAACGAGCAAAATAACCAGCGCCTATATCTTGGTACTTCTCGCGATGATTTGGCCGTTGGTACGCTCGCATTTGAGCTTGGGTATCAATATGACTTCCTAAATGGCACCAAACTCGACATCGGTTATCTTCCTACCGTTCTCGCCGATGAAGTATGGACGAATCCATACCTAACTGAACAAGAAAGGGAAACAACCGATCGTCAAGGCAACGCATATCGATTGAAGCTCTCTAATCTGTGGAACAGCGGAGTGTCATTTGATATGGCGTATGCGACTGCTGAGATTGACAATGAAGGAATTAATCACGCGGAATTATTACGAGATAGTGAAACCTATTACATAAAAGGCCAGTACCGCACAATGCTTAACGCCAACTCAGGCTACATTACCGCTTTTAGCTACACTGACCATGACGCTGATGGTAGCGCTGCATCGTTTAACGCCTATAAGGGGGAACTAAGTTATTTCTACCTAACAAGCAACTATAAGCTAGCGCTAACAGGAAGCTATACACTACGAGACTTTTCAGCAGAAAACCCTGTTTTCTCCAAAACGCGAAGTGATGATGTGTACCGACTATTTCTCGCTTACGAGTATAGCAATATCTCAGGTTGGGATAACTGGAGTGTCACATCATTTGTTGGCGGTACTATCAATGATTCAAACATCGACTTCTATAGTAGCGATAGCTTACTGATGTCTATTGGTATGAACTACAAGTTCTAATATTTCTTATGTTAGGGTCCATCAATCTGATGGGCCTAAAGACTATTCCAACAAACAGCAAACAAATCCCGCCGACCATAAATACAAATTAATTCAATTTCCTGTTGTTAGAATATTATTTATTTTGGCTGATCTATTAATTGACGGACGTTCCATATGAGATTGCATAGCTTTTGAGTTTCTAAATCACATAGGATATTTAACAGAGAAGAACCCACTCCTTCCCTTTTCCCATACTTTCAACGATACTCTTGCGCCTTATTGTTCAGTTGGAAAACTTCATGCCTCAAGCTAACTCCGTTGTCGTACTCGACTTTGAAACCACAGGTCTATCTCCGAATATGGGGGATCGCGCGATTGAAATTGGTGCGGTTAAGATCGTTGATGGCGAGGTGGTCGATAGTTTTCAGCAACTTATGAATCCTGGCTTTCGTGTGAGCTCATTTATTGAGGGTTACACAGGCATTACCAATAACATGCTACGCACCGCGCCGAGCTGCGATGAAGTGATGGCTTCGTTCAGTGAGTTTATTGCGGGGGAGAATCTTATCGCGCACAACGCATCGTTCGATAAGCGATTTCTGGATGCAGAACTGGAGCGAATCGACTGCGGTTATTCTGGCGAGTTCGCGTGTTCTTTATTGGTAGCACGACGCCTGATTCAAGATGCGCCGTCACACAAGTTGGGTGAGTTGGTTCGTTATAAGAACATCGAAAACGACGGTGTATTCCACCGCGCGTTAGCCGATGCACAGGTAACGGCAAAGCTGTGGTTGCTGATGGTGGAAGAGCTTGAGCAATCGGGCATTGCAGCGCCAAGCTTCAAGTTTATGCAGACGGTAAGTAAGACAGCGAAAGGAAAAGTGGATCAGCTACTGGCTAAAAGCCGCGCTTAATCCACTCAAAGGTTCACGCTTCATCGTTCGAGAGTTTATCTCCAACGCTGGAGCGTTATTGCGGCACTCTATCCGAAATCACCTTGCCATCTTTGATGGTGATGATGCGTTTGGTGCGCTCTGCTAGGGCGTTATCGTGCGTCACGATGATCAACGTTCTTCCTTCGGCGTGGAGTTGATTGAACAAGGCTTCAATCTCCGCGCCAGATTTCGAATCCAATGCCCCTGTAGGTTCATCCGCTAAGATGATTTGCGGATCGTTGACCAAGGCTCTTGCAATCGCGACCCTCTGTTTTTGACCGCCAGAAAGTTGATTTGGTTTGTGGTCGAGACGATCCCCTAGCCCCACTTGTTCTAACAACTTCGCGGCACGTTGACGGCGCTCTTTGGCTTTGATGCCAGAGTAAACCAACGGCAGTGCCACGTTATCCAAAGCCGTCGCGTATTCCAACAAGTTAAAGCTTTGGAAGACAAACCCTATCTTTTGGTTGCGAATACCCGCTAGCTCGTTCGCGCTTAAACTTGCCACGTTTTGACCACCCAGTTGGTATTTACCATCGGTTGGTTTATCTAAGCAGCCGAGCATGTTCATTAGCGTTGATTTACCCGAACCAGACGGGCCAAGAATCGAAAGAAACTCACCTTGATTGATGGTTAAGTCAACGCCGTCTAGCGCGCGCACTTCCGCCTCTCCGCTTGAGTAGTATTTGCAGATGTTAGTTAGCTCAACAAGTGGTTTGTTCGACATCTTCTCTCCAGAATTCTTATTATTATTCACTTTGTAGTGCCTCCAACGGGCTCACTTTAGCAGCTCGGTTTGCAGGCAACCAAGCGGATGCAACACCGATGATCACTAAAGTGGTAATCACAATCGCTACGACAATCCATGACAGCTCTGGAACTGGCTTGCCAAGGTGCTCATAGAATACGTTACCTTCTAGGTTGATGGCGCTGATTGCCGATACCAATGCGTAAGTCACGCCTAATCCCAATACCCCACCTAACATCATGGTCATCAGTGATTGCACCAAGTAGTGCAAGCGAATCGCTGTTGGCGTAGCACCGACCGCCATTCGCACGCCGATGTCTCGGGTTGAACGCTTCACAGTCGCGTACATAACGTTGGCGATCCCCACGCCCGCTACAGCAAGGGTGACAAAACCGATGATGCCAAGAAAGCTTTGCAGGCCAATCAAAAACTGCTGCATGCTTTTCTGTTTGAGGAACATGTCTTCCACTTGCACCACTTGCTCATCGCTAACGCTAGCACCATGTTTGCGAGCAATAACTTGGCGAATGGTCTCTGCAAGCTTTTTGCGGTCGGTGTTGGCTTGTGGCTCCACGTTGATGCCACCAATATCGCCATTGGTATGAAAGCGTTGCCACGTTGCTAGCGGCACAAAGCTGGAGTAGTTGATTTGGTCGCCCTGCTCGATCTCGGCACTGCTTTTCTTCAATACACCAATCACGGTGAATTCTTCGTTGCCAATCTTAATCTTTTCCCCCACGGGATTGGTTTGCAGTGTCACTGGCGCAAACCAGTTGAAGTCATCGACAGGGTTGAACAAATCTGCGGCGAGCGAATAACCTAATACGACCACTTTGCGCATCTGCTTCTGGTCGAGTGGGTTTAGCCAACGTCCGCCATCCATTGGGGTTAGGTTGGTCATTGATGCAAAGTCTGTAGTGACGGCTAATGGTTCTTGCCATGAACCTCGGTCACCTACGGTAATGCGCTCATTCCAAATAGCGGTGGGTGCAACGTTCTTTACTTCCGGAAGGGCTTTGACCACATCAGTATCGTCGACTTTTAAGGTTAAAAACTTACCTTGGTGAAAAGCGCCATAATCGACCGTCGCCATACCACCCGTTAGGTAAATCAGGTTCCCGTTACCATTTTGCGCAGTTCTTAATACGCCCTGACGAATGCCCTCGCCCACGGCCAGCATTGCGGCGATACACAAGGTCGCCCATGCTACAGCTAGAATGGTTAAGCCTAAGCGAAGCTTTTCTGCCGCCATTTCCTGAAAGATTTGTCTCATTGGTAGCAACATGATTATGCCCTCGCGCTCAAAGCGATTACTGGAGTGAGTCGCGATGCTCGTCTCGCCGGGAAGTAAGACGCCAACAACGCCAGCAC
>Ga0209379_10001918_pt1 | contig 13028 bp, 15 predicted proteins | sample tdDd001_FD_187124 | JGI IMG/M metagenome (GOLD analysis project Ga0209379, IMG submission 187124) | Marine sediment microbial communities from the Atlantic coast under amendment with organic carbon and nitrate - tdDd00.1 (SPAdes)... | ecosystem: Environmental > Aquatic > Marine > Coastal >...
CCATATCCTACAAGTAAAGATTTAATTGGCAGAATAAAAGCAGAAACACCCGATAGCTTGCAGTATTTTGTGGAAGATGTACTTGAGAAAATTACCCTTTATAAAACCAAAATAGATTCTGTTAGCTATACACGAAACAAGGATTTTACCTATACCGTTGATGCTATTATCGACATAGAAAAATACTATGTGAACGAAAAGGGTGAAGAAAGCCCAGCAGATTGCAACGATTATATTGGAGTTGGAGCTTTTAACTCTAAAAACAAGGAGTTATACAATCGAAAAATAAAATTAAAATCAGGTAAAAATAAAATACAATTTAGCGTGAAACGAAAACCAAATACGCTCCTGGTCGATCCTGATTACATGATTATAACCAAAGATTGGATGCGCCAGCCATCAGAAATCGATAAAAAGAAAAAGGTGTAAATTACAATTGATGAGGACTTCTATTAAAAAGGGAGTCCTCATTTTCTTTCAATTCAATTTTCCTGAAACAATCTTAGCCTTCCAACCAAAGAAATCTAAACCAATATCACTACTATTGTATTGGAACAATTTGTGCTGTGCACTCAACCCATACAAATTTCAATCTTTATCTCCCATTAATTTGACTCATTATGAGTCAGATGTTTATAGCTGATATTATTTATAAGCATACGAGCCTAAATGGGTCGAATCTATTCTTCCTTCCTGTTACATCTATTCTATTGTTGATGAGCATGTAAAAATTATGTATTTTCGATTCACCAATACAATGAACTGTTGATTTGGAAGAGAGTGTAAAATGAAACAACTGATACAAGACATATTAAAATGCAGAACCTGTGAAACCTGTTTACCACTTGATCCCAAACCCATTTTTACTGCTCACTCAAAAAGTAAAATTGTAATCATAGGTCAGGCACCAGGATTGGCTGCCCACAACACCGGAATTCCCTGGGATGATAAGAGTGGTGAAAATTTAAAGAAATGGATGGGAATTGATGATGCTACTTTTTACGATCCTGAAAAGATCGCCTTAATTCCCATGGGCTTTTGTTATCCCGGAAGGGGAAAGTCGGGAGATATTCCACCACGAAAAGAGTGTGCCCCACAATGGCACAAGCTACTTTTAAATCAACTAAACGAAGTGGAATTGATCGTATTAATAGGTAAGCATGCACAAGATTATTACCTAAGAGAACAAGTGAAAAAGAATCTGACCACAAGGGTTGAAAATTACAAAAGCTATTTGCCCAAATACTTTGTTCTGCCCCACCCATCGCCACGAAATAACATTTGGATGGCAAAAAATGAATGGTTTATAAAGGAAGTGATTCCTGCATTACAATTAAAAATACAAGACATACTTAAATAACAAACTCAAATCCATAAAATGAAATTGAAAACAAAACTTCTTCTTCTGGCACTTCTCCTAAATGCCTCGGTACATGCTCAATCGAAATCAGATGGCAATAAAATTGTGAAAGTCCTTAGTTTTAACATACTGCATGGGGCTACTACAAAAGGTGATTTTAATTTAGATGTAATTGCAAAGGTGATAAAAGATGCAGATGCCGATTTCGTAGCCATGCAAGAGGTAGATTTTAAAACCCAAAGAGCCAAAAAATATGACTTAACCACAGAACTGGCCTACCGAACAAAAATGATTCCTCTGTTTGCCAGAGCCATGCATTACGATGGTGGCGAATATGGGGAAGGAATACTATCGAAACACACATTTTTAAGCACGCGAAATCTTGCTCTACCCTATTCGCCAGGCAATGAACCTCGTTCTGCCTTGGAAATTGTTTGTACCCTTGATTCCAATGATACCATTGCATTTATAGGTACTCACCTCGATCATTTAGATAATGAAACCGTTCGCCTTTCGCAAGCCAATAAAATAAATGAACTATTCAAAGCCAATGCCTATCCAACTATTTTGGCGGGAGATTTAAATGCCGTTCCAGCCAGTCATACTATTACTACTCTGGAAGAGATGTGGACGCCAAGCTACACTAAAGAGAATATCGATTTTACCTATCCATCGGGTGTGCCTGCAGAGAAAATCGACTATGTACTATTCTATCCGAAGAACAGATGGAAAGTATTGAAAACTCAGGTGATTAATGATACCATAGCCTCTGATCATTGTGCTTATCTGGTAACGCTTGAGCTTCTTGATAAATAATAAGGACCAGAAATACAATCAAACATTAAGAAGATAAAAAATCATCATTGGGAAGTATTGCTCCTAAAATTACTATAAATGAATGGTTTTCTTTATTTTGCATTTCTAATAATTCATCTTCGATAAATGAAATTAACTCAAATCCTTTTATTCTTTGCCTTTTTGCTCCTGTCCAATTGTGTTTTGTCTCAACACAATCAGGAGGAAAAAACAATAAAGGTTGGAATTTATGACAATCCTCCCAAGATTTTTATGAATAAAAACAATGAGGCTGATGGAGTTTTTATTGATGTATTAAGGAATGTTGCAGAAAAAGAAAATCTAAAACTAGAATTTGTTCATGACAACTGGTCCTTACTGATAAAAATGCTCGAAAAAGGTGAGTTGGATATTCTTCCGGACATGACCTATTCGCCCGAACGCGATTCTTTATTTAATTTAACAGTTCCTTTACTGAGTACCTGGTTGGAAATTTTCACCACGAAACAAGCTCCCATTCACGATGCTTACGATTTAAGAGGAAAGCGAATTGGAGTTATCAATAGTTCAAGACAAAAGGAAGTAATTATTGAAAGAACTGAAACAGATAATATCGACTGTGAAATACTCTCCTATGGCGATTTTTATCAATTAGCAAATGCCATACACGAGGAAGAGATAGATGTTATAGCAGCTTATCGTTTCTTTTATTTTTCTGAATTGTGTGATCCATCCATACGTCCTACTGGAGTGATTCTGGATCTTTCGGAGCTTCATTATGGAATGTCTAAAAATCTTGATCCCGAAACACGAATAAAGATCAATCAGGGTATTATTACATTAAAGAAGGATGTTGACTCAGAATTTTACCAATCGCTAAATAAATGGTATACCAAAAGTAAAACCAATATTCCTGAGGTCGTAAAATGGGGTGTGGGAATTATTCTTGCCTGCTTAGTTATAATATCAATTTTTGTTTTTGTACTGCGCCAACAAGTCGATCAAAAAACCAAAATTCTAAAAATTAGAAACAACGAATTAACAATTGCCAAGGAAAAAGCAGAGGAAAGCGATCAACTTAAAACGGTTTTTCTTCAGAATGTATCTCACGAAATTAGAACCCCATTAAATGGGATATTAGGTTTTATTGATATCTTAAAAGATTCACATGTAAAAGATTCCGGAAAAAGATATTTAAGCATCATCTCTTTAAATGGAGAACGACTTTTGAATACCATTAATGATATTCTTGAAATATCCTCCATAGAAACCAAGCAGAAGAAACTACATTTCACTTCGGTTAATTTAAATGATTTACTGAAATATCATGCTGATATTTATTCCGAGCAAGCCAAAAATAAAGGGATAGAATTAAAATACCAAAATAATTTAAATGATACAGAAAGCCTGATAAGAACGGACGAAAATATTTTAAGAAGCATTTTATCACATTTACTTAACAATGCCATAAAATTTACCGAAAAAGGTGAAATCAAATTGACTTGCAAAATAGAGCATCAAAATGCAATTGTTTCGATAAAAGATACGGGCATAGGAATTCCTGATAATCGCACTCATGCGATATTTGATCGCTTTGTATCGGCTGATTTAAACTTAAGCCGTAATAACGAAGGCTTAGGGCTTGGCTTGTCGATTGCCAAAGCCAATGTTAAAATGCTTAATGGTAGTATTTGGGTTGAATCTGAATACAATCAGGGAAGTACATTTTATTTTTCCATTCCTACCGATTCTGTCTAAACAAAAGAATCTCATTCGTAATTTATCATAGCAAAAAATACACTTATAATTGCTTTGATAGCTCTCATTTGTTAGCTTTACAAAACAATGGCTCCATTGTCTTTCGTGGCATGTGCAAAATAGTTTACAGACATTTGACACACATGCATTAAAAGATCAACAGAGCACATTGTTACATAGTGATAGTGAATCTTTGGGATTACATGCCCATGGGTTCACTATTCATTTTCAACAACTTCACTTTCAACTTCTGCTTCAGGTTCACCCTTCAGGTATCGGTATTCGAAACCATAAGTTCGCATTATTCTACGTTGATTCGATTCTGTTTCCTTTCTTAAGGCAAATTGCAAATGATCCGCAATATCCTTTATTAATGTATCAACCGGAATACGCATACTACTCACTTCCTTCTGAAAGATATTATAGCTACGATCTGCAGGAGCAATGTCATCCCTCTCCTTCTGTGCTACTAATAACTTCTCTTCCACTTCAGCAGCGCTAGGATTTTCCATGGCAGGATAAGAATTGGCAACCAGACTAGCATCACCCTTTACAATATGAGTTGCAGCAGCCAAAATCTCCTTCTCATTGTTTAAATTCGGAATATCACCCGATAATGGTAAACCCAGTTTGGTAAACACTTCAGCAGGCTGATCTAATCGAATGGCTCTACGTTTTGCTACAACCCAAAAATCACGGACGTAAACATGCAAAATGTCTACACTTTGATTCTTTTCGCGAACTTCCTTTTCTTTATCCGATAAACTGGTTTTAAGTTTTTCAAATAAAAGATTAAATTCAGGCTTCAATCGTAATAACTCACTAACTACCAACTCTGGCAGATAAATAACACCAAGCTCTTTGTCTTTTTCTGTGGTGTTTAAGCACTGATTTAAAAAATCATTTCTTTTCAAATCAGATTTAGGATATTCCAAGTATGGCATATCTTCAATTTTATTGGTTAAACAATTGGAGTAAATTCTATACTCCCTTACTATTTCACACTTAAATGATGTATGTTAACATCGAAAATTTCACTTTACAAGTTTCAGAAATACAATTGGCTATAAAAAGTGCTTATTCCTGGTGTAGAAAATCAACTATCAGAAAACTGGGAAGACATTTTCGGTGCTGTTCGGTGCCGGAAACTCATCACCAGAAAACTGGAAAGGCATTTTCGGTGCCGGAAACCCACCACCAGAAAACTGGAAAGGCATTTTCGGGACCGGAAATACATCACCAGAAAACTGGGAGACCATTTTCAGTGCCGGAAACACTTCGCAGGAAAATACGAAGGGTATTTTCGGTGTCGGAAACACATCGCGGGAAAATTCAAAGAGTACCTTCAGAGCTTTATTGGCAGGGCTTACAGTCGTTTTCTGTATATAATCCCTAAAAAAAGCTTTATCAAATTGTAAAGCTACATTTGCTTTTAGCGAAAAAGAATACGCCTTTGAAAAAATTTTTGTTGATCAACTTGAATTAATGCCAGCTGATTCACAGTATAAATTAAAGTGTAGTTTCATATTTGTTGATATTGATGATTAGTCCTATCCCCTCTTTTCAACAAATGATTTCTTCGAAATCTAGATTTAAGTTAAGAAATGCATTTAATTCTACAAAACACTTTTCTTATTTTTTTGTTCATATCATGCTCTACCTCTTGAAAATACAGGCATAGTTTTACAAATTTTTTTATGATTTCTTTTTTCGATAAGCAGTAATAGCTAAAAATCTACATTATTAACATTTAAAACACAGAAGAATCTTATTTTAAAGTGATTTGTAATTTTAATTAAGGATAACAAGCAATTATTTTGTTTACTGATTTAGCTTTTGTAATTTCATGAACATTATTCCTGTAAAGTAAATGGGCACACAAATAAAACTCTCATCGGATCATCATAAAGGCAAGAAAGTTGTTTTGTTGCAGTTTGAGTACAATTCTCAAATTGTAAACTTGTTAAAGCAGCATTTTCCTGTCCGTTGGAGCCAAACAAAAAAATGCTGGTGGATTGCCAGACGGGAGTTTGATTTTAAAATGTTTAAACAAGTATTTGCCGAATATGATATAATAGCAATTGCTCATGAACCATTAAGAATTCAGAAGCAAAACAAGAAACTAAATAAACAAATAAGCTTACCCAAAGGCTATTTGGAGAAATTAGAAAGACTTAGATATAGCGAGAGTACTATAAGAACTTATTCGAAATACATGAGAGATTTTTGTACTGTATTTAAGGATGCTAATCTTTCAGAAATAGGTATTGACGAAATTAATGAATACTTACATCATCAGGTACAAAATGACATTATTTCGATAAGCCAACAAAATCAATTGATTAATGCAATTAAGTTTTATTACGAAAAAGTACTTGGAAAAAGCAAAGAATACTATAATTTAGAAAGACCTCGAACACAAAAACAATTACCTAAAGTTCTTAGTAAAAAAGAAGTTATTTCAATAATTAAACAATGTAGGAACATTAAGCACAGGTGTATTTTATCATTAATTTATTCTGCAGGTCTCAGACGTAAAGAACTTATTAATCTGGAGATTACTGATATAATTTCTGAACGCAATCAGATAAGAATATACCAAGCTAAAGGTAATAAGGACCGTTACTCCATTTTGTCACCTCATTTACTTATTGAACTCCGTGAATATTACAAAAAATACAAGCCTGAAAAATGGCTATTTGAAGGTCGCGAACCAGCCTCACAATATAGTGCAACCAGCATACGTAATATTTTGAATTACGCTAGTCAAAAAGCAAATATAAAGAGAAGAATAACTCCGCACATGTTACGACATTCTTTTGCAACACACTTGCTTGAACAAGGTGTTGACTTAAGATATATTCAGGTACTTTTAGGACATAGTTCTTCAAAAACAACCGAAATTTATACACACGTTTCTAATCAGGAAATTCGTAAAATTGTAAACCCACTTGATGAACTATGGAATACGACTTAAAATAAAAAAGTGCACAATATTGACCTATATGGTATGTATTGTGCACTTTTAATAACGATATATTAAAAATATATGCACTTATAGTGCACATACTAACAAGTTGTGTGTTATTGAAAAAAACAATTATGCCAATAAGTATTTATAAACAAGAAACCGCGGAATCAATAGCTTGGTTATGCAATGATTTATGGGATTTGCCAACTCAAATTGACGAATTAGAAAATTGGTTAAAAGCAAATTGCAATAATCTGAAACCAGAAAAGTATATAATTGATATTGCATTTGATATAAGACCAACAGCAACAGGTGGCGGCTCAGCTATAAGTTCTGAATCAATGAAGATTATGTCTGAGAATAATATGGATTTGTTTCTATCGGAATATCCAAACCAGATTGAACACATAACAGAAGAAAATGATGATTGAATTTCCAAGTTTTTTATGCTACCCGCCATTAATAAGTGGATTGCTATTGATTTTAATTTTAGTAGCTAATAAATGGACTTTTAAATCGACATTTAGAAAATTCTGGATAAGTTTTAGTCAATTTCTTATTATTTACGCTTTGATTGTTGGAATGGCAGCATCGATTGATATTAAAATCAAGGAAGATTTAGAAAAATATGAACTCAACGCTGAAAACATTTACACGGAAGAAGAAGCTGCTATTTTGTACGAGGAAACGATGGATAAATTAATAAATGATGTAGGCAGAAATTTCACCGTATTTACAGGACTGTTTATTTCAGGAATTTTTTCATTTATAACCTATCTTGTTTTATGGGGAATTGAAAAATATAAAAGATTGAAAGAGGAAGAATGTAGAGGAACAACAACACACAACAAAAGCTATATGTAATGCGGGGTTCAGTGGGTAATTCAACCACAGTTCTTCGTTGCAAAACCGCCAAATCTTTGATTTGATGGAAAATTAAATTTAAGAAAATAAAAGATTTGGCTAAGTGCGGATTTGAAAGTGAAATGCTTCTATGACCCGCAAAACACATAGCAAACCCGTTGGCACCAATTAAACACTCGGCATGACATTTATAAAGCATAAAATAAAACTGATAAATAAGCTTGAAAGTTCGAAAGAATATCAAAAGGACAATGCTTTGCAAAGAGTTGTGGAAATCTTAAATGGAGTTGAAAATAGCTCGGACTTAAAAAATCATAAAGACTTGATAAATAGAATCTCAACTGATAGTGTTTTGAATTGGGATTCAATAAACATGATTTTAAAATTTACGAATAATTATTCCAAATAAACACGAAAATTGTGAATAAGGAACATAAAATAATATTAGACCTGATTAGAATTTACTTGAAAAAGCATCCAGACCAGAGATTTGGACAAGCGTTATTTAATCTTCGGGTAAATGAATTCAAAAACATTGAAAATCCATCTGAATCGAATTTCGAAATAAGAGATATCCATAACGACAATGACAGTGAAATTATTGTTAGAATTAATAATTCGCTTGAATGGTATAAGCTCCAGGAAACAGTTATAAAAGCAAAAAGTAAAGTATCAGACCTTGGAGGTATGACTGTATATGAAAGGTTATATGCGACTGGACTAATGGATATGTTTGATAAAATGCTCAAGACCAATAAAAAATATGCAGAATATATTTTGGAATCTTTAAAAGTTGACAGAGAATCTATTGCTAAGATATTGAACAAATAACTGGTGCCAACAATAAATAAAGGGCATAGGCTGTCAGCATATATTTGGGAGTTTTGCTCATTAAATAAGTTCGCCGAAGCTTTTGCTTCGGCTAGTGAAAAAAATAAATTTATAACCAATACAAAAGCTTCGGCTAAGTGGGGTTTTGATGGTTAGGATTTTCAAATCAGCCAACGCCCCTTATTAGTACCGTTGTAAGCCATTTGAGAAAAACGCCAATGAAAATAATAATCGGAATAATTATAGCAATAGGATTTTTATTTGTCTATCTAAATATAAAGAAACAGAATCAGACTGAATCAGTATCTGAAAATATGAAACCAACCAACTTTTATTCAATTAATGACGGGAATCAGAATGAGTTAACCATTTCAATTGAAATCCCTCAAAAATGGTTGGATTCCATAAAAACAAAATATGATTGGAATGAATTTGATGAATATGACAACAGAATGTGGGAATATATGTATAAATTCTTTGATGAAACGGTTGAGAAAAGCGGAATAGAGGATTATACAGAATTGTGGAATAAACTAAACCGAGAACAAAAAATATTTTGGACTTTTTTAGCTTTTAATGGTGACACTGATAATGATGGAGTCTATCAATTTATTTTAAACCGACCTGAATTTGTAATTTCTATTGCAGAAACTTGGGATGAATTGGAAATGGAGGAACTTAAAAAGGACTATGAAAACGTACTGAATGAATTAAGCGGAAAATCTTTAAAAATCAATGAATTGAAAACTGCCTTTAATGACAAATCAAAAGATTGGAATAATAGGTGGAAATCATTTTCAGACGGATATAAAGAATTAAAGTCTATTGAAAGAATAGAGGACTATTATTACGACAAAGAATTTAAAAAGAAATTATATAAAAAAGTTGCTGACCGAATCGAAAATAACCTCGACATGTTTGCAACTATTATTGAATAAAAAAACGGCTTACAACAATGTGTAATACGCAATATGCCTGCCGCAGGCGCAACACAGGCATACTGCGCATACACGCACCGTTAGGGGTAATTAATGACCCGTCCTAAAATATGTCTACACTAAATAAGTAGATATGTATAAAAACGATGGAGTAACACGGCGTTACAGCGAGGGTTTCAAACTCAAAATTTTAGCCGAACTTAGTACTGGAAAATATTCAAAAAGACAACTGTCCCGGATTTATGGGATACAGTCAAGTACAATCAATGAGTGGGTACGAAAGTACGACCGAAAAGATTTAATGAATACGCGTATTATGGTACAAAATAAAGATGAGATCAGCCGTTTAAAAGAACTTCAAAAAGAAATTGAACAGCTAAAGGAACTCCTGATTAAAAAGGATTTAGACAAGCTAGTCCAAGATTCTTATCTGGAAGTAGCTGCCGAAAACTTAGGCTACAAAAGTGTTGAGGAACTAAAAAAAAACTTAAACATCAAGCCCTGATGAAAGCTACCTCAACTACAAAACAAACTGGTATAGCAAGCATGTCGGAGGTATGTGCTTGCTTCCAACTTAAACGCGATGCATTCTATAAATACACAAAGCGCTGGGAACGCTACAAATCGGTTGAATCCCAGGTTATACAGCTTGTAAAAGACGAACGGAAAGAACAACCAAGAGTGGGCGTTCGTAAGCTGCATGAAGCTCTTCTGCCCTCTTTTGAAGCCAAACAGATTAAACTCGGAAGAGACTCGCTGTTTAACCTGCTCAGGGCAAACAACATGTTGGTAAAAAGGAAAAGGGAGTATGCTAAAACGACCAATTCATACCACCATTTCCATAAATACAACAACCTGATCAAAGAGCTGGAAATCAAAAAACCAAACCAGGTGTGGGTGTCAGATATTACATACATCAGAACCGTTAAAGGCTTTTGTTATTTAGCACTGATAACCGACTTGTATTCGCGAAAGATTATCGGACATGACATCAGCGATTCGCTGGAGCTGGCGGGGTGCCTACGGGCCCTCAAAAAGGCCCTGTGGCACTCTAAGCCCGCGGCCGGACTTATACATCATTCCGACAGAGGGGTACAGTATTGCAGCCATATGTATGTAAACAAACTGAAAAGTCGTGGAATAAAAATTAGTATGACGGAAGAAAACCATTGCTATGAAAATGCTGTAGCTGAAAGGATTAACGGCATACTAAAAGACGAGTTTTACCTCGACCAATGCTTCTTTTCAACAAGTCATGCAAAACGTGCTGCAAAAAATGCTATTAAACTATATAATAACAAAAGGCTTCATGTATCTTTAGGATATAAAACACCAAACTCGGTGTTTGAAAATGTGGCATAAAAAACAATGATTAACCTGTAGCCGTATTTCAGGACTAGACATAAAAAAAGACCACATCAACCAAAAAAAACTTATAAAAAACTAAAAATCAATGTTCGAAAAAATATTCATCAAACAAAACAAAATTTCAGAGAATACTATTGACTTAGGCAAGCTTTGCGAATCCTTACTATTTTATGGACAGACAAATTATCTTCTTGATAAATTTACAGTTGAACAGTTTATCAAGATGGTTGGACTTGATAAACTAAAAGAATATAATGAAAGAGAAATATTAAAATTGCATTTTAGAAATTCTGCAATTGGAACAGCTCAGTTCCCAATAGGAACTAAAGCCGCTTTTGGACCGATGGTTACAAAGAGTCAAGCATTTAACCTTGAAGAAATAATTTATAATGGATTTCTTGAAATCACGAATTCAGAAAAGCAGTCTAAAACCAACACAAAAGAGTTCTTGGACATATGCTCTCCTCTTGAATATTCTGAAGGATTTCAGGGTGTTCTAAATTCTGAGTGCGAAGATATTGAATTACTAAAGTCACAAGTAAAGATTTATATCAATTCATATCTTCCCCAACTTGACTTATCCGATTTAACAATTGAAATCGAAAATAAGATTTCAACTCCATTTGGAACTGATGCATTCATTTTTAGGAGTAATTATAATTTTGACGAATTAAATGCTAAATATTCTGATTTATTTCCAGAGGGACATTCATTAAGTTGGTCATCATTTATTTTAAATGTTACCGAGAGTAGTGGAGATATTAATATTGCATCACAACATGAAAGTGAAATTTATTCAGACGAGAATCATACAGTATATATCCAAGGGCGGTTTAACGAACTAATTAAGCGAGCGACAAAGAGTACCGAAAATATTGAGACTTTTGAAAACTTAGCTTTAGAGAATTATAAACCAATAAGAGAAACTATTAATTCAGGAGAACGCTCTTTTGAAGAATTCTCTCAAGTTATCGATAAATCCTTCAAATTCAGGGAATGGCTTAAAGAATTGGATGGAAATCATGCACTCCTTAATGAATACTATGAGGCTATTACAAAAGAAAGTTGGATAGACAAAAAGCCTATTAAAGCTCTTCGAATGGGTATATTTACAGGTTTAGGATTTCTTGGCGACATGCTTGCTGGTGGAGTACCTATTGGTTCAATGGTATCTTCAGCATCTGACAACTTTTTGTTACCTAAGATAGCGAAAGGATGGAAACCAAATCAATTTATTGATAATCAGGTAAAACAGTTTTTAGAAGAAAAAAACAACCCCTAACAAAATGTAAATGTAATGCGGGTTTTTGCGGGTAATTCAACCGCAGTTCTCCGTTGCAACACCGCCAATTCGTCTTTGACGATTGACGGAAAATTTGAAATATTGAATAAACGAATTGGCTCCGTGCGTAACTGAAAGTTCATCACTTTCAATCCCGCACTCCACTTACATAAACCGTTAGGGGCAATAGACGATTACAAAAATGAACAGATTGATAAATATGAAAACTGACAGAATTATTCTATTGCTTTTTGCACCATGGATAATTCTATTTGTAGTTCCAATAATTCCATTTTTTAATGAAATTGAAAATACATACAGACTGTTATTTATCATTTTTCTTATACAAATTGGACTGCTCTTTTTATTTTCATACATGACAATGAAAATCTTAAAAGAAAAGAGTACAGAAAATATTATCGAATTCAATCTTAAAAAATTGAAAAATCATACAATAATTAATTTTTGCATAATTACATGTTGCTTTTCACCTGTAATTCTAGCTGAAAATTTTAATGTTTCTATTCTTGTAATCTTGAGTTTATACATAATTTTATTGTTTTCTGAATTGAAAAGGTTGAAAAATATTTCGAAATTTATTGTCTCCGTGGAAAACAATAGAAAAGCTGAATTTAAAGAATACGTTTATACTTTGTTTCTTTTAACTGGCATTTTCGGAATCTGGAATATACACATGAGAATAAAAAAAATGATAAATGTTGACACTACTGCCCCTAACAAAAGTTAAAATTAAAGGGCGTTGACGCTCAACTTGATAATGCAATAAAAACAATAAACGTAAGCGGTGGTTGATAAGGCGGCAATTGTAAATCGCCCTCAAATTTTAGCAAAACCGTTGTG
>Ga0209379_10001920_pt1 | contig 13024 bp, 15 predicted proteins | sample tdDd001_FD_187124 | JGI IMG/M metagenome (GOLD analysis project Ga0209379, IMG submission 187124) | Marine sediment microbial communities from the Atlantic coast under amendment with organic carbon and nitrate - tdDd00.1 (SPAdes)... | ecosystem: Environmental > Aquatic > Marine > Coastal >...
ATATTATCGATAAATAGAAGTACGTCCTGTCCCTCCTTGTCTCTGAAGTTCTCAGCTACAGTTAGTCCAGTCAGTGCTACTCTTAGTCTTGCACCAGGTGGTTCATTCATCTGTCCGTAAACTAGGGCAGTTTTAGAGATTACTCCTGACTCACTCATCTCGTCAAAAAGGTCTCTTCCTTCTCTAGTTCTTTCACCTACACCGGCGAATACAGATAGTCCTCCGTGTCCTTGTGCGATGTTGTTGATTAGCTCCATGATAAGAACTGTTTTACCTACTCCAGCTCCTCCAAATAGTCCAATCTTTCCACCTTTTACATATGGAGCAAGTAGATCAATTACCTTGATTCCAGTTTCGAAAACTTCTACTTCTGTTCCCTGCTCTTCAAATGAAGGAGCTTCTCTATGAATAGGAAGACTCTCCTCTGCACTTACTTCACCAGCTTCATCAACTGGTTCTCCTAATACATTTAGGATTCTTCCAAGTACTGCCTTACCAACTGGTACAGTGATAGGGGCACCTGTATCTATTACCTCAGTTCCTCTTTGTAGACCTTCAGTTCCATCCATGGCAACTGCTCTAACAACGTTATTACCTAAGTGCTGTTGTACTTCAACAGTAAGAGTTTCCCCTTCTGCTACAACAATCTTAAGAGCGTTGTAGATCTTAGGCAATTCATTATTGAATTTAACGTCTACTACAGGACCAATTATCTGGGTAACTATTCCTTTATTATCCACTAAATTGCCTCCTTATATAGGATTATTTGCAAGCTGTAATTCTTATAGTGCAGCTGCTCCACTTACGATTTCAGATAGCTCCTGAGTGATAGCAGCCTGTCTCTCTCTGTTATACTGAAGAGTCAGATCCTTTATCATATCTTCTGCGTTATCTGTTGCATTCTTCATGGCATTCTTTCTAGCTGAATGCTCAGATGCTGTATTTTCTAAAATAGCTTGATAAAGCTGAATATTCAGGTATTTAGGTAGTAGTGATGATAGTATCTGCTCTACATCTGGTTCGAAGATATACGTAGTATTCTCTTCTACTTCCACTTTTTCCACAGGAAGTATCTTTTTAGATACTATTTCTGTTGCCATAGCCGAGATAAACTCGTTGTAGATCAGGTGTACTTCATCAAATATTCCTTCATAGAAATACTCAACAATATTTTCGCTGATTTCTTTTGCTTTTTCGTACATATTTTCTGGAATAAGCTGTACATACTCTGCTTTAAGATCATGATTTCTCTTCTTACAGTAGTCTCTGGCTTTCTTTCCAATGGCAATTACAGATACGTCTTTGCCAGTGTTTTCAGCCATTAGCTTTTCCATTGCTTTCATCGTCATACTGTTAAATCCACCACATAGCCCTCTATCCGATGCCATAACGATGATACCCACCTTTTTGACTTCATCTCTTCCGTCAAATAAAGGGTGCTTTTCATTCTTGATTCCAGATGCTATATTAGCAAGAATCCCGGCCATACTCTTAGAGTAGGGCTTAGACTGGTTTACAAGAGCTGAAAATTTCTTAAACTTTGTCGATGAAACAATCTCCATCGCCTTAGTTATTTGGTGAGTAGACTTTACACTAGTAATTCTATTTTTTATTTCCTTACTTCCAGCCATTTTCCCACCTCACTAACTGAAGTTCTTTTTGAAGTCTTCTACAGCTTGCTTAATCTTAGCCTCTAAGTCTTTATCAAGAGCCTTCTTTTCAAGGATTTCTTTTAGTACTTCAGAGTTATTTCTAAGATCAGTTAATAGCTCACCTTCAAATCTTCTTACATCAGCTAAGTCTATACTATCAAGTAATCCATTGATTACCATGAAGAACGATATTACCTGCTCCTCTACTGGATATGGATTGTATTGTGATTGCTTAAGGATTTCCATGATTCTGTGTCCTCTCTCAAGCTGAGCTTTAGTAGCTGCATCCAGGTCAGATCCAAACTGTGCAAAAGTTAATAATTCAGTATACTGAGCTAATTCTAGCTTAACTTTAGCGGCAACCTGTTTCATAGCCTTAATCTGTGCAGAACCTCCAACTCTTGATACAGATATACCGGCATTGATAGCTGGTCTGAATCCTGAGTTGAATAGCTGTGAATCTAGGAAGATCTGTCCATCAGTGATCGAGATAACGTTAGTTGGGATGTATGCAGATACGTCTCCAGCCATTGTTTCGATAATAGGAAGTGCAGTGATTGACCCTGCTCCTAATGCATCTGATTGCTTGGCAGCTCTTTCCAGTAATCTTGAGTGAAGATAGAATACGTCTCCAGGGAATGCTTCTCTACCTGGTGGTCTCTTTAGTAGTAGTGACATTTCTCTGTACGCTACTGCGTGCTTAGTAAGGTCATCATATACGATTAATACATGCTCTCCCTTATCAAGGAAGTATTCAGCCATAGATACACCTGTATATGGTGCAAGGTACTGTAGTGGTGCTGATTCAGAGGCTGTAGCCGCTACGATTGTAGTGTACTCCATTGCTCCTGCATCTTCAAGCTTCTTTACGATCTGAGCTACTGTTGATCTTTTTTGACCGATAGCTACGTAAACACACTTTACTCCGTTACCTTTCTGGTTGATTATAGCATCCAGAGCTACAGCTGTTTTACCAGTCTGTCTATCTCCGATAATTAGTTCTCTTTGTCCTCTACCGATAGGTACCATTCCGTCGATTGACTTGATTCCTGTCTGTAGTGGTTCATGTACTGGTTTTCTGGCGATGATTCCAGATGCTTTTCTTTCTACATCCATCATCTTTTCACCTTTGATCTCACCTTTACCGTCGATTGCCTCACCTAGTGAGTTAACAACTCTTCCTAGTAGAGATTCTCCTGCTGGTACCGATGTGATCTTTCCAGTTGATCTTACTTCGTCCCCTTCTTTTACTCCAGTTGGGTTTCCAAGGATTACCGCACCTACGTTATTTTCCTCTAGGTTTAGTACCATCCCCATTATTCCGTCAGGGAACTCTAAAAGTTCACCCATTTTCGCGTTACTTAGACCGTATATTCTGGCAATTCCATCACCAACTTCCACGACAGAACCCGAAGTTTTTACATCTAAAGACTTTTTATAATTCTCGATCTCAGTTTTGATTATCGAACTGATCTCTTCCGGTCTTATTTTCAAGTGGTTACACCTCCTGCTCCTGAAATCCAGATACTTCTAGCCTTTAGCTATAGTATCAAGCTGTCTTCTTATACTTCCGTCGATTATCTCATCACCAATTCTGATGATACCTCCGGCAATTATACTCGAATCTATCTTAACCTCTAGGTTAACTTTTTTACCTGTTTTCTTCTCTAACTTTTCAATTAGTTTTGATTTTTGCTCTTCACTAGGCTCTAATGCAAATGTTGCTTGTATATCTACCATTTGATTCTTCTCATAGTAGATCTTTACAAACTCTGCTACGATACCTCTGATATTAGACAGTCTTCCCTTATCTAATAAGTAGAATAGGATATCCATACTAAATACATCCATACCCTCTAGAACTTTTGCTAAGAATGCTTTTTTATCTTCATTCTTTACAAGAGGATGATCCACAAGGTTTTTAAATTCCTTGTCCTCTAAATAAAGCTCCATCACAGAGTTTAAGTCTCCGTGAAGGTCTTTTACTTTGTCGCTTTTCTCGGCGATTTCATAGACAGCTGTTGCATATCTTCTACCGATCTGTGCGTCTATCATTTCTCTTCCCCTACCTCTTCGATAAAGTTATCTAGTAGGTTTGCTCCTAGTTTGCTGTCAAGCTTTTCAGCGATCATCTTCTCCGCAAGCCTAACTGCTAAGTCTGTAACCTCTCCTTGAAGCTCTTTTCTTGCTTGTTCTTTCATCTTTTGAACTTCCACATCAGCAGACTTGATAGTCTTTTCTCTCTGAGTGTTAGCCTCTTTTAAGATAGATTCCTTTCTTTCCTCAGCCTTTTTCTCAGCTCTTAAAAGGATCTCTGTTGCTTCTGCTTTAGCAGACTTAAGGATAGCTTCGCTTTCCCCGTTTGCTTTTGCAGCCAGTTCTCTATCGATTTCAGCTTGTTTAAGTTCATTTGCTATTTTCTCTTGTCTTGCATCTAATATTTTAGCGATAGGCTTTTGAAAGTACTTCTTAAAGAAGAACATTAAAATCAAAAAGTTTATTATCTGCCAAAATAAATTAATGTCAATAGACACTGCAGGCATATTTGTTGGTGCCAAGTCGTCTACCTCCTTCCCATGAAGCGATTTTTTTTACCAAAATCAAGCCAGGTTAGGCTTGTCCATAAACTGTTACTATCCAGCGATTAGTCCGATGAATGGGTTAGCGTATAGTAAGATTAGTGCGATTACTAGAGAGTAGATACCAGTTGACTCGGCTACTGCCTGTCCTAGTACCATTGTTGAGATGATATCTCCCTTTGCTTCTGGTTGTCTAGCTACAGATTCTACTGCCTTTCCTGCTGCGTATCCCTGACCGATTCCTGGTCCGATACCCGCGATCATTGCACACCCTGCACCTATAGCTGAAGCTGCTAGCACTATTGTTCTTAATAAAGTCATTTCCATTTTTAGTTGCCTCCTTTAATTATAGATCTCATTTTTATAAAATAGTGTGTTGTAAAAAACTTGTTTAATCTTCGATGTATTCATGTCCATCTACCGACCCTTGTATATATACCATTGTCAGCATGATGAATACGAAACTTTGTACTATTCCACTAAATATATCGAAGTATAGATGTAGTGGTGCTGGTATTACTGCTGGAGCTGACATATATAGCAGTCCAAGTATTACCGATCCTGCAAACATATTACCAAAAAGTCTGATAGATATATTTGTTGGTTTTGCTAGTTCTCCTACTAAGTTAATTGGGAACATTAGAGGCATAGGCTCAAATAATCCTTTGATATAACCTGTAGGACCTCCTACCTTAATTGCTGCTGCTAAGAATGTAAACGTTGTAATTAGTGCAAGTCCAACAGTGGTGTTTAAGTCTGCTGTAGGTGTTCTAAACGCAGGAGCTATTGTGAATATCCCGTCCTGGATAGTGAATCCTGGAATTGGGAAAAATGATAGCAGGTTGGAAAAAAGTATAAATAATAGCAGTGTTGAAATATAAGTATAATACTTCTTCTTCCAAGCTCCTAAAGTCTGTTCAACAAGACTATCTAAAGCTGTATAAAGCGTCTCAAAGAAAGCTTGTTTCTTAGATGGCAACACTTCAAGGTTGCTGGAAGCACATCTAAAAATCAGTATCAGAACTGCCATAACAAACCACGTACTTATTACAGTAATAGTTACTGGTAAACCATATCCTCCGCTGGCCATCTCCATTGCAAATGGAAAATCATGCAGAAACTCTGGTACAGGTACATAGAACATTATTTTAGGTCCTTCTACTAATGGTGGAGTTTGAAACCCTACCACATTAGCCATTTTAAGAGCGAATGTTACCACCGCTATTACCCCGGCAAGAATTATAGGTCCAAATTTTTTCATAACCGTCTGCTTACCTCCTTTCTTATTTGATTTCATTTAGCTTATTTACAAGTTTCCTAAAAAACATTGTTGCTGTCTCAATTGCTATATTGGCCTTTATATTAAGCAGACCTATAGCTCCCCCTATACACATAGAGGTTCCAAAGAATTTTAATAGTACCCCTAAGAATACTCCGTATACTAAATATCTCTTTACATAACCTGTGAGAGTTATCTTAAAAGCACTGTCACTTCTGACCGCTGCCTCAGCCTCCATATAGATGCTGTAAAAGCCCATTGTTGAAATAATGGAACCTATAAACATCCCAATGTAAACAACCTCACTGCTTACTAATATACCATATATAAATACAATTAGTGAAGTAATTATCGATTTTTTCAATATTTTCTTTATATCTTTATTCATTAATCCCCCGAATTTATTCGTTTATAAAAAGAACAAACACCTTATTTGACCGTCACAAAGTGAACAGTTAGTTATATTTTTATTATACTTATTTTTTTCTCAGTATCAGTTTGTAGGAATTATAAAACCCGCTAAAAATACCGACTAATAGCAGGGCTATAAACAAAATCGTACTGGAAAAAAAGTATTTTTCTATCATTTTGTATATAAAAACAAAAAAAAGGATGTTAAAGACCATCACAAAGCCCAGATACCCGAGCAAAGAAGCATAATACATAAAATCACTATATTTTTCATGAAATTTCATAATTTTACCTGCTTTTAATTATTTTTTCTTTAGACAATAGAAATATCTTCTTCCTGCCAGCTGGTCATTTTCCAATATTGCACTTACCGTTAGATTATTGTCTTCAGCTGCTTTTTCTATCTCTTCTTTAGTGAATATCCTCTTAGCATAGTCCTCGATATACTTGTCGTAGCTTCCGCTGTCATTTTTTACAAAGAAGGTTGTATTTATATAGTCCAGCCCCTCCTCAAACTCATGCTCCCAGATTACCGTCATATTCTCTCTTTCATCGAGGAACACTCCTCCGGGAAACATCTCTTCCATGAAGGCTCTGTCCACTACATCAAACATATAGATCCCCTCATCCTCCAGGTGCTCTCCTATTCCCCTAAACAGATCATCCAGCCCCTCCAGGGTTGTCAGATGATTTACTGTATCAAACATAGATATTATTACATCAAATCTTCTTCCCAGATTTAACCTTGTCATATCCTGTTCCACCAGAGGAAGACTTATATCTTCTTCTCCCAGTTTTTCTGCTGCTCTTGTAAGCATTCCCTCAGACAGGTCCACTCCTGTACACTCATAATCTCTGTGAGCTCTCAGAAGTATCTCTCCGGTTCCACACCCTAGATCTAATAGGCTATCTCCCTTTACTTCATGGTGATCCAATATCACCTTTACTGTTTCATACCACATATCATAATCGGCATATTCCATAAATTCGTCATATACCTTTGAAAATTCTTTATACATTACTTATCCTTTCAGGTCTCCATCTCTTCTAGACCTCTCTGCCTCTATTATAATACTATTTATTTATCTATTTTTTAACGTCACCTGACATGAAAAGTATATTTTCATACATAAAATGACCCTATTACTAGTTTAGCTTATTTTTTCCCCTAAAGCATCAAAAGTGATTTTTTTAATTTTATTATTTTTTAATATTTTTGTCCATATTTTTTTTATTTCATAAATATGATGAAATCGATAAAATTTTGTAACTAAATTCATTATACTATAATTTTTTATATTTTTAAATGTTTATATAGAAAATAGGGATGTAACCATCCCTATTTTCTTATTTATTATACTAGCTCTTCCTTTACAACATCGGCTATTTCATTGGCTACTCTTACTACCATCTCTTCTTCCTTACCCTCTACCATTACTCTTACAATAGGCTCGGTACCAGATGTTCTTACAAGTACTCTTCCAAATCCTGCCATCTCTTTTTCCTTGTCCGCTATAAAGTCTGTTATTCTTTTATTTTCAGACCATGTACTCTTCTTATCTCTGTGCACTCTGATATTTATCAGAATCTGAGGCCAGTCCACTATCTCCTCTACTACCTTATCCAGAGTTTTTCCACTGTCTCTTAGTGATTCCACAAGCTTTAATGATGTCATTACTCCGTCTCCGGTAGGGTTATAGTCCAGTAGGATTATATGCCCCGACTGTTCTCCCCCTATGTTTAGACCCTGAGTCTTCATCTTCTCAAGAACATATCTGTCCCCTACATTGGCTCTTACAAGCTCTATTCCGTTATCAGACAGATATTTTTCAAATCCCATATTACTCATTACAGTTGTTACTACCCTGTTGCTGTTCAGCTCTCCCTTATTTTTCATATCAAGGGCAAGAGTAGCTATGATCTTATCTCCGTCCACTACATTTCCGTTTTTGTCCACAGCTATTAGTCTGTCTGCATCTCCGTCATAAGCAAGACCAAGGTCAGCTTCATATCCCATTACTACCTTAGCCAGTATTTCAGGGTGAGTTGAACCGCACTTTACATTGATATTTGTTCCGTTAGGTGCATCGTTTATTACAACGATCTCTGCCCCTAGCTCTAAGAACACATCCTTAGCTATTCTGTATGCAGATCCGTTAGCTGCATCTAAGATTATCTTTATTCCGTTAAAGTCACCCTTTACTGTAGATGTCAGGTAATCTCTGTATAGGTAGTAATCATCATCTGCTACCTTAAACTTTCCTACTTTATCCCCAGGCATACACTCCTTAGAGATATTTTCAAAGTCATCCATAAGAGCTTCTAACTCTAATTCCACCTCATCTGGAAGCTTATAACCAGTGGATGCAAATATCTTTATTCCATTATCCTTAGCTGGGTTGTGTGACGCACTGATCATGATCCCCGCCTGGGCTTTCTTCTTTCTTGTTATATACGATACCCCTGGAGTTGGTATTACTCCTACGAAATCTATATCTATCCCCATAGAAGTAAGTCCAGCAAATAGTGCCGATCTTAACATATACCCTGAAATTCTTGTATCTGTCCCCATTATTACCTTCAGTTTCTTTTTATCAGGATTACTCTTTCTCAGACTATATCCCAGAGCATATCCCAGTCTCAGAGCTATATCTACAGTCAGCTCCTTATTTGCTTCCCCTCTTATCCCGTCTGTTCCAAAATATTTTCTCATATTTTTCTCCTCTTCAAATTCATTTTTTCACCAAGATAACCTGTAAATATTCCAGAAGCACACCCTATTGATAAAAATACCAATATAAAACTGAGGATGGATCTGGAATAAAACTCTATATTTCTAAAGAGTAAAAAGTATACTACAAGCAGCTGAGTTGTATTATGTATCATAGCTGATACGGCACTTATTGATAATAAACTAAGGTTCTTTCTATACCTATATAAGAATATCATAGTTCCGGTGCTTACACAACCTGCTGTAATGCTTACGAAAAATCCTGGAGTAAATAGTGTTCCGAGCATTAGACCCTGTATTATTACCCGGAGCATTACCACTTCAAATGCCATCTTCCTGTCAAACTTTTCCATAGCAATCAGAGTTGCCACATTGGCAAGTCCCAGTTTCATCCATGGAAATGGTTTGGGGATCAGGCTTTCCGCTAATGAAAAATAGAGGGCTACCAAGACTAAGGCAGCCAGGTATCCCTCTCTTTTGTTAAGTTTCATTATACTCTAAGATCTGCCTTCATACCAAGAAGCTCACTGTACTTCTCCACTATTGGCTTTACTTCAGTTTCTACAAACTCTACAGTCTGCTCACTTGCAAATCCAGTGAAGTTTTTAGGGTCTAAGATCTCTAGTAATCTCTTTTTATCTATGTTGAAGTTATCATCTGCTATTATTCTTTCAATAAGGTCGTTGTCCTTACCTTCCATCTTTACCATTCTACCAGCTTCCATAGAATGAACTCTTATAAGCTCATGAAGTTCCTGTCTGTCTCCTCCATTTTTTACACCTTCCATGATGATATACTCTGTTGCCATGAATGGTAACTCTGCCATTACATGCTTTTCTATCATCTTAGGGTATACTACTAATCCGTCCATTATATTCTGCCAGATCACAAGGATTGAATCAATAGCAAGGAATGCCTGAGGTAGAGCAAGTCTCTTGTTTGCTGAGTCATCCAGAGTTCTTTCAAACCACTGAGTTGATGCTGTCATAGCTGTAGACTGCTGCATAGCTATTACAAACTTAGCAAGAGATGCTATTCTTTCACTTCTCATTGGGTTTCTCTTATATGCCATTGCAGAAGATCCTATCTGCTTCTTTCCAAATGGTTCCTCTATCTCCTTGAGATTCTGAAGAAGTCTAAGGTCATTTGTAAACTTATGAGCTGACTGAGCGATATTTCCAAGAAGGTTTGATACTTCAGAATCTATCTTTCTGTCATATGTCTGTCCTGTTACTAGAAATCTCCTATTGAACCCCATCTTTTCAGCGACCATCTGATCCAGTTGCTTTACTTTAGAGAAGTCTCCGTCAAATAGTTCCATATAACTTGCCTGTGTTCCCGTTGTTCCCTTTACTCCTCTAAATCTAAGAGTATCCAGTCTGAACTCTAACTCTTCAAGATCTAGTATTAAACTTTGAATCCATAGAGTCGCTCTCTTACCCACTGTAGTCAGCTGAGCTGGCTGGAAGTGTGTAAATCCTAGCGTTCCAAGATCCTTGTTTTCAAGGGCAAAGTTAGCTGTAGAATCCATTACAGTTACTAGTTTTGCCTTTAATAAATTTAATCCATCCTTTATCTGGATAAGGTCTGTATTATCTCCTACAAAAGCACTAGTTGCTCCAAGGTGGATAATAGGCATAGCCTTAGGTGCCTGTGTTCCAAAAGTATGTACGTGTGCCATTACATCGTGTCTTACTTCCAGCTCCTTTTCAGCTGCCAGCTTGTAGTCTATGTTATCTACTACAGCCTTCATCTCTTCTATCTGCTCATCTGTGATGTTTAGTCCTAGTTCCTTCTGTGATTCAGCAAGAGCTATCCACAGCTTTCTCCAGGTTGAAAACTTTTTATTTGGCGAAAAGTTTTCAAGCATCTCCTTTGATCCATATCTTTCTACTAACGGGTTTGAATAAACATTATTTTCCATCATTTCATCCTTTCAAAGTCATTTTTTATGATTAATATTTAAAACTAGCTTTATTTTCCTAAAACCAATATAAGGGCATCTTCTCCTGTATCTTCATAATAACCCTTTCTTACACCTATCTCCCTAAAACCTAACTTTTCATATAACCTTCTTGCACTTGTGTTGCTTCTTCTTACTTCAAGCATCATATCTACTTCTATAGTTTCAAAGGCTCTCTTTATCAGCTGCTCTCCCAAGCCCTTTCCTCTACACTGCTCATCAACTCCTACCTTGATGATTTCATAGACATCCACACTATCCAAGATTATAAGGTAACCTGACATCTTCCCACTATCCCAGACTCCCCAGAATGAATAACGTTCATTCACATACATCTCCTCCAACTGTTTTTCATTAAAGTAGTTGGAAGAAAAGCATTTTTTTTCAAGCTTTTTTAATAAGCTCAATTCTGCAGGGTTTATCTTTCTTACTGTCATTACTTCAGCAGTCCTATTCTGTTTAATGGCCAGAACCTTACAAAGGCTTTACCCTTTATTCTGCTTTCAGCAACAAATCCCCACATTCTTGAATCATAACTTCCGTTTGTATTATCCCCTAAAGCCAGATAATAGTCTTCAGTTACTATTCCTGTATAGTTTTTACCATTTAACAGATCTGTTACCACTTCTTTATTATGGATATAATCAAGAAGCATCCCTGTTTTTTTCCCGTTTATATAGAACTCCACATCTGGAAGTATCTCACTTATTGCTGCAGGGTTATCTAGAAGCCCCCTCTGGATCTCAGCTATCTCTTCACTTTTAAATTCAGTGCTGTAGTTAGCTCCTGGTATGATCTTTACTTCATCACCCTTTTTAGGTACTATCCAGGTATTATAACCTAGCATTCCCAGGTTGGAGTACTCTCTTTCCTCTACCTTATTTCCGTTTATATACAGATGACCATACTCTACCTTTACAGTATCACCTGGTTTTCCCATGAGTCTTTTAGTATAAAGGACCTTGTTCTCCACAGGTTCCTTAAATACTATTATATCCTGTAGCTCAGGCTTTTTAAATTTGTATATTACCATATTTCCAAATAATCTATCCTTTGGAACTATAGTAGGTATCATCGATCCTGTAGGTACCAAAAAGTTACCCAGATAAAACTTTTGTATTAAAAGTACTAATATTAAAGCTGAACCTATTGTTTCTGCAAAGTTTACTGTTTTTCTTAAACCTTTTTGTGTAGTTTCACCCTTCAAATTAAGCACTTCTATAATCTTATCTGAAAAGGCATCTCTGTATCCTCTTATTGCAGATACTACTTCCTTTTCCTTTACCCATAGGATTATAAAGAACGCTGTCAGTAAGAGATAGAAAATACCGTTTACAATTATTTTGCTCTTATCCATCTTCTGCCACCTCTTTTTAAAATTTCACCTTTATTATAACAGAAAAAAACTATTTTTTCGAATTTTTTGGCTTCTTTTCTACCAAATACTCACTACTTTGCCCCTTAATTTTTCTTAAGGATCTCCTCCTACTCTCTGTAAAAAGAAAAAAGGATCCAGGTATAATACCTGAATCCTCATAAAGATAGTAATTATCTTCTGATTTCTTTGATTCTTGCTTTCTTTCCAGAAAGTTCTCTTAGGTAGTAAAGCTTTGATCTTCTTACTTTACCGATTCTCTTAACTTCGATCTTTTCGATCATTGGAGAGTTAACTGGTATAATTCTTTCAACACCAATTCCGTTAGATATTTTTCTTACAGTGAAAGTTTTTGCAACTGATCCACCAGATACTCTGATTACTACACCTTCAAATAACTGAACTCTTTCTTTGTCCCCTTCTTTTACTTTGTAGTGAACAACAATAGTATCTCCACCTTTGAATGAAGGCATATCAGTTCTTAGGTAGTCTTTTTCTACTAATTCGATTAACTTTTCTTTCATTTGTTTCCTCCTTGGGTATTCATTTAACTATATTTAATTAAAGCGGAATACTTGATTTATAACCTAAGTATTTTATCATAATTTTTACTTTTCGTCAATCTAATTAGGCTTAAATCATCTTTCATTTGTACATAGTCAGTAATATTTTAAACCTTACTTGTTTATACCTTGGCTAGCCCCTTATTTCATTGACTTTTATTTAAGCCATATCTTTATTTCTCTAATGATATGGCTGTCTGAACTCCAGATAACTATATATATTCATCTTTTTTTATTATTGTCTGTATAAATAAAAAAAGTGCCTTCTACAAAGCACTTAATAATCATATGGCAGGACAGTAGGGACTCGAACCCTAAACCCGCGGTTTTGGAGACCGCTACTCTACCAATTGAGCCACTGTCCTATAAATATAAACTTGGCAAGTTCCTATCCTCCCAGGGGGCTGCCCCCCAAGTACTTTCAGCGTTTACGGGCTTAACTTCTGGGTTCGATATGTGACCAGGTGTACC
>Ga0209379_10001924_pt1 | contig 13019 bp, 18 predicted proteins | sample tdDd001_FD_187124 | JGI IMG/M metagenome (GOLD analysis project Ga0209379, IMG submission 187124) | Marine sediment microbial communities from the Atlantic coast under amendment with organic carbon and nitrate - tdDd00.1 (SPAdes)... | ecosystem: Environmental > Aquatic > Marine > Coastal >...
ACAGCCACTGGGCAAGCTCTAAAGGCGTGACTTGCGTATTAATGCGCACAGAGCCCCATTGTTTATGAAAGTACTCAGCATAATGCTTAAAAAGAATATCCATTAGCTGCAATGGCGCTTCACCAACACCAAAATCAATGACGTATTCTCGCCAAGGCCTTAAAGAATTACTCAGCAATAAAAAATGTCTATCAGAACGACAAACATCGATAAGCTCTATTATCTCTTTCCTGAAAGCATCCATACCGAATCCATTTTAAATCTATTATCTCAACTATCCCAAAAGTTAAGCAAAGGCACAAGGAAATACCAAACAAACACTTAGCCATTTAGTATCAGATGTCGAGGGCGCTATTTCCCATCTTTTCTATTAAAAAATGAAGACTATTAGCTTTAAAACAAAAAAGCTTACACACGCTGGTGGGGGGCACAATTAAACGAAACTAAACGAGAATAAAGTCCACTGAACTAGACTTTTGCACATTAAAAGAGCTTATAGCTTATATAAGTCCACTACAGTAGACCTTTATAAAAAAGGCTGACACATAATGAGCCAGCCTTACCGTTTACATAAGATTGTGAGTTTAACTTACAGGCTTTTAGTTTTTTCATGCTTATACATACTGTCCAAAATTACTAAAAGCACCCCAGTAGCAAGATACCAACTACCACCTGCATTCGTATTAGGTGTGTACAGCAATTCATGTGAAGGCACTCCTAAGCTTAATAAAACCTCAACTGAAAAGACAGGCATCTGAAGAATGAAACCATAAATCATAAACACATATCCAACAATCATTAACGCAGTAATATTAGAAATTCCACTAGCAATTGCATTAACAATTACTTGTGGCATTTTAAACGCATCCATAAAAGAACTCCTATTATAAAAAAATAAAACCTTAGATATACAACATTGCACACCTAAAGCTAATATCCAGCAAACTTCACTGGGATATATATAACATATAACCAAACCTTAAAAAACAACCTAAAATAAAATACAAGCCATTGAATCCACAACAAAAAACCAAAATTAAAACTAACCCACTTATTATAAAAGAGAAAGTTTTCCAATTACTTAACCTGCAAAAAAAATAAAAAAACATCGATATACTCATTTCTTTATTATATTGCACAACATTATTTTTAAATAAATAAAAAACACCTAAAAAAGTAAATGTAATTATCAAATAAACACTCATGCTAAGGTCACAACAATAGGAAAATAAATACACATTCAGGAAACAATACCACCATTACAAGGCGATTTGGCCATCACGGATAACAAAAACACTAAAACCAACTTTACTGGCCACTATCTCTAATAAGACACTATCGTGAAGACTTAAACTTCTTTTATACCCTCTGGGCTCAACGAGAGTGAGGCGCACAAAAAAGGCTGACACATAATGAGCCAGCCTTAGCATAATTTAGGGGTTAGACGTTAACTTACAGGTTTCTTTGCTCTGCGTGTTTGAACAAGCGGTCTAAAACAATCGTAAGAAAACCAATCAGCAACAAGTAACGGGCATCATCAGGTGTATAGACGGTTTTCAGCAAACTATACGCGCTGATCTGATAACCCGAAAGCAGCTCAACCGATACGGCCGGCATAAGAATAAGAACGCATAACAGATTCAAAATAAAACCAAGAAGCGAAAGCGCTGTTACGCGCTCCAATAACTTAGCGACCGCTTCAACAATCGGCGATAAGGGAGGTAAATTATCCATAATAAATTCCTTTTCTCTAAAAAACTGAGCGTCATTGCTCAGCCACATTAACTGTATATCCGATACGTCAATTGTGCAAACTTATTTTTATGTAAGCAATTGATAAGTAACAACAAAAACATTTAAAAACTCATCTATCACACTCATTTTTAAAGAAAAGTGAAACAAGAAATAAGCTATAAAAAATATTCTTGCTCGCAAAAAATGCGGCTAGTTAATAGTTTATGCAACGTGATCTAACAAAGGGTTACATTTGACAGCTTCAGGAATTAAAACCTCAATCCGATTTCCACCATTTGGCTCTGGATTTTGATTTTTGTCAGGACTGCGCTTTAGCAATGACTTCTGCGCTTTCTTAAAATCTAAAGCGTTAAAATAACACGCGTTAGAAATGTTTTTGTTATACCTATATGGCACGAACATAGCGACACTATAATTGTGCCCAGCACCAAAAGAGTTAACTTCATATCGAGGCTCACCAGCTAAACAAAACATGGTTCCGTCTACCGCCATGATGCGTGAAACAATCGAGTTTAACTTATTAAGAACAGCGTCTCGGTTGTCCTCAACCCACTCTCTGTAATCGATGTCAGACTTTCAAGTAAATCAGCATCATCCAGCCATTTATCAAAACCAGACTCATTAATGTTGTACTTAGAGCCAAGACGACACTTAGACCATTTCAATTCATGCCAAAAGTTTTGAAAAGGCGCTGCAGTGCCAGAACCTGAGAACTCATAAGCCTTACCATCGCTTAATGTGTTTTCGATGACTTCCAAAACACTAACCTTACGATCCGGTCGTTCAACTACTGTTTCGTAACCAACATTCCACAAATTCTTGCCATCCCAATGTAAGTTTCGCTCACCAACCGTAAAAGCCACTGGCAATTCACTTAACGAGGTAGATTGAATTTGAATATCGATTCGCTCTAGAACGCTCACCAAACTTGGTTTTCTACAGCGTGGTTTGACAATAATTGCTTCATATACAAACGGTACTTTTAAAGTGATCACTTTCTATTTTCCTTAGTTATGCCCTATGAGCGAAATAGCTCACTCATAACTAAGCCCTTGTTAAGGCTATTCCTTCAAAAGCAAACTACTTAGTTGTACGCACTAATGCGCAGGTCAAAATTAAGAAAAAACAGATAAACATCCAAGAAACAAGATGACCACGAAAAAGCGTTTTAGCCATCACGGATAACAAAACACCACAACCTACTATACTGGTCCTTACGTCGACATTTCGGCCAAGTACTTGGAAGCAATGAAAGACAACACTATTATGATTGTTGAAATTGTTTAAGGGGCAGCATGGCTTTACACATGTACACGTAACGCTATCTAACCAACCTTCTACATAGACACTATAACGGAGATTTTTAAACAAACAGTTAAAGGCTTTCGTGGCACGATGCAGAACACTACTGAGCGAAGTGGTATCGACAAAATCTTAGGCCCTAAAAGCTTTAAGTGTCAAAACACACCTATGGTTATTCTGTATTTTAGTATGACAAAGGTGATGAGCTGGTGGCCGCTGGTGCGTTTGCTCAGTCTAATAAAACTGTCTTTAGTATCGGCTTCTTTGACACACATAACGGTGGTGTTGTTGGCGAAGACTTCACTATTACGCTTGATAGCAAACACACAAAAGTATACACCCAGCGCGTGCACAACGGGGCGATGCCTGCCTTTGCGTATATGCCTGAACTCATTCAGATCTTAAGCAAATCCAGCGAAATAACCCCAGATGACTTGGAAACAATACTTCAAAAACTCGAATTCCAGAAATTCTAACCTTAACCTGCCCCATGTTTTGGAGCGGGTTTATTCTTTTTTGGCCGCTGTTCCACTGTGAAACCCCAAAGACCACACTAAATATTCGTACAAAACACCGCCTAAAGGTATGAAAAATATAGATATCCCTTCCATATTAAATTAAATATTCTATTATAGTTTTATAGAACTCATTATTTTACAACCAGACAATAGGCAGGAATTTTTATGGTAAAGTCAGATTTAGCCTTAAAACTCGCTGAGACGCACACTGACACTTCAGCCGAGCAAGTCAGCAATGCAGTAAACAGCATCCTCAATTTAATGACAGATACACTCATTGCTGAAGATAGAGTTGAAATTCGTGGCTTTGGTGCCTTTTCAGTAGCTAAAAGCGCCCCGCGTAAAGGCAGAAACCCTAAAACAGGCGAGTCAGTTGATGTAGCGGCAAAAACTAAAGTGCACTTCAAACCTGGTAAAGCCATGCGCGACCGCGTGAATACGCACAACCTGTAACCTATACGGGCAAGGTGCGAAAGTTTCCAATTTTACCTAGTGAAGTAAATCACTCCACATTTTTACCCAACGAAAGTAAATGCAGCACCAATTCACACCACTCCAATAGAACACACACACAGATTGAACATGCCATCATAGTCTCTATAATAACGTCATCCTTCCGATGCGCAAGATACCATGAATATCATCTTTCTGTGCACCAGCAACATACACCGCTCACTCACGGCCGAATACCTTTGCCAATCAATATGCCCACACACATCCACTTTAAATCAACCAGCCTTAGTGAGAAATACTGCAAACAGCACAACTCAACATTGTGAACTGAAAACTTGTTCCAATGGTCCTACAAAGTCTTTATCTTTGAAAACATGCACCTTGAACGCATCGCAGAAAACACCGGTGACTGATTCACCCACAAAATACACAACCTCAACATTGATGACATCTACCAGTACATGCAAGATGACCTCACCACCGAACTAACCCAAAAACTCCCGCAAATAGACACAAACTAGCCTCGCAAAACCTAAAGAATTAATACGATACCTACAACAATCAAGTATCAAACCTTGCTAGTGATTAAAGCTGAATATAATTTAATCTCGCTAAACATTTGCCCAAGAATCAGGGATTCAGATACAAGACACTTTGTAACTTGCAGTGGACGCTTAGCGGAACTATGATGAATACTGTTTATAATTGCCAGACCGTTTATTTGTTTTTAAGGAGCAAAAATGAAATTATCAATTGTAAAAAAAACTCTAACAGTAGGCTCCTTAATCGCATTTTTTCTTATAAGTAGTGCTCACGCAGAAAAAAGAACTCCTCTATACGATACGATTATGAAAAACGAAGTTGTTTTTGTGGCTGGTTTAGCACAACTAGAGCTTAGCGCTTCATTTAATGGCTTAAAAGAACTAGATAAGTCTTGTGTGGGTTGCGGAACAAGGGAAACAAACTTACAAAATTTAACGGCCATTCAAAATAGAATGACTAACCTTATTGACGGTATCTGTCTTAATAATCAAAATAATTACTTAGATCAATTCAATTCTAAATACACTCAATGGCAAATCAAACATAGCGATAAAGACGCGCCTCTCAACAAACTGATTGAGTATTCGACAAAACCAAATTCTTCTGTTCAGTCTAACAATTTAAAAATCTACAAAAAATATCTAAATATTGGGCTGGAAACATTCACAGGTCAAGAGTTTAGATCTATTGATTGTAATGAATTCTATGGAAGAGCCGTAACTGCACCTGAAGGTTATGACGAAAACAAAAGAAGCGATGCCCTAGGTACGTATAATTTAGCCGTTTTTCAATATGAACAACTAAAAGAGTTGATGGGAGCAAAAGACCAAAGAACAATTAAAGCCAAAGCTAAAGTACTTGCTCTTGAAGAAGAATTACAAAACTCAAAGGTAAATAAGTACTCTGTAAACAAAATGAAGTTCTGTCACTCTATCAGACAACTTGGCTCTTGCCTAAACGACCAATATCTCAAGTATCAAATTTATGGTTCTGACATCCACGATAGTGAAGTTCGTAAATTTCTTGATAAGACAAGGTATGATCTTAAAAAGAAAATGAAAGCATACGGAATCAAAGAATAAGAAAAATTTAATCGGCCTTCGAATTCGATCATAAACTGATTTGAGGCCGATTTCTAATTACTTATCGGCATCGTCCATGTATTCGATGTTTGCTCTATAGCCAAAGAAAATACCTTTTTAGCCGAATCATCATGTGGGAAAAGCTTACGCATTTTGATGGCTTTGCGGATAATTTAGTTTTCATACATCCTTCTCTAACTCATGACCGCCTTTGACTTGAGCGATCATTTCAAGAGCGTCATTAATTTCGGTTAAAGTTTCTTTATCTATTAACGTTATTTGATCTAAATCTATTTTTTCCGGGTTGGATATCCAAGAGACATCATACTTAGCAAGCAATAATGATTGAGCAGACTTTAAGTTTTTCTCTGCTTCAGCAAAGCCTTTTGACAAATTTAGTTCCATATTAAATCCTTAGCTGAGCATGTTTCTTAAACACATCACCTGTTTTTGGGTTTATAAATAGGCCGTTCATTTCAGCTAAAGATTCTAAAGTGAAATCAGGATTGTTTTTTAGAATTGCGCTTCTTACATCTTCATTTTATAAAAATACATCTGCAGGAATTGTGAATTGGTTTAAATTCATGGGCTCTACGATTGGCGTTTTTCCTAATTCAGAAATGATATCCATTGCCGATTTCAGCTCCGAGAAAATAGCAAAACCAATGTCATTCATTTCTTGTTTACTGGTCCCAACCCCATTTTTAATTAGCTCTGGATAAGGCATTAAAAATACATTTAAAGCCTTTTGAATTTGATTTTTAATATCTTTCAATGACATATGTAAAATACCAAGGTCGAATAACTACTTATAATTTACAGCTTGTTTCTAATTAAAAGGCGGGAAAAAAGAGCAAATTTTAAATTTAATCTATTTTTTAAAATGTTTCTGGTCGAAGTGTTTTTAAACCAAGTCCAATTTTTAAAATTGGACTTGGCGAAAGGCGTTATGGTGAAACTGATTCGGTTTTGGTGCACTCCTCTCCTTCTAGGTTCCAACCTGTAGGGCAAGTATTGATACTTGGAACTTCTTCAGTTTTACTACACTGATCCCCTGATAAAATATAATCTGTTGGGCAAGAGTAAGTTACAGCGGTAGATGTGGAGCTAACGCAGCTAGTGCCACTTAGTGAGCCACCAGCCGGACATGAGTAAACTAAACTCGCATTCTCTCTCTTATTACATTTCGACCCTGACAAACTATATTGTGACGGGCAAGAGTATGTCACAGCGGTAGATGTGGAGCTAACGCAGTCGGTGCCATTTAGTGAACCACCAGCCGAACATGAGTAAATCAAATTCTCTGAAATCTTTTGATAACATATTGTACCATTTAGAGAGTAACCGCTATCACAGTAGTATATTTCGTTTGTTTCTTCTAGCCTCGTACACCCTCCAGGACCTAAACTATATCCAGATGGGCACTTAAGAGTAATTGGTGTGTTTTCGGTCTTAACACACTTAACTTTTGAAGCTGAAAAGATATCATTTGGATCTTCTCTATAAGTCACAATGCTATAACCCGCGTCGCATTTATTCTTAACTGGCTGTGGATACATCCCCCAACCTACATCATCACAGCTTGTTTTGTCACTATTGAGTTGCCAACGAGGTTCATCACAATAAGGTATCGCGGCTCTTTCTGACGTTCTAGTACAAACCCCTTCGTCCATTAAGTAGCTAGTAGGACATGATTGAATTACGTTTGAAGTTGTCAATATCATGCATTTGTTATTTGTCAGGGTAGAACCTGCAGGACATGACGTGTTTGCATTTTTTTGAATATCTTTAAAACAGCTGCTTCCTGAGCGCGTATATCCAGCCGGGCATGATGAACTTGCTGGCGAGCTAGATGAACCTAGACATAAACCGTTTGAGTATGTGGTACCAGTTGGGCAATTCTTAGTAGCGTCAATTTGAATATCTTTATAACAGTTGCTTCCTGAGCGCGTATATCCAGCCGGGCATGATGAACTTGCTGGCGAGCTAGATGAACCCATACATACACCATTTGAATACGCTGTACCTGCAGGGCAGTTCTTAGTGGCGTCTACTGTGTATGTTTTAGAACAATCACCCGAATTGAGACTGTACAAATAACCTGATGGACATACTTTAATTGCTGGTTGAGTCGTGGTTCTGTAACACATTCCGCCAGATAAAATGTAGCCTTCAGGACATGTTGCCCCTTTGACACTTAGAGTGATGGTATAATTTGCAGCTCCTGATGCTCCAACTTCCCCTGGGTAAATTGGAATATCTAGACCGCCAGCTGAGTTAACAGCCTTATCAAATTGAACAATTTGCCCTTTTGTTACAGTAATTCCATTTACAACAACAGAGCTTGGTGCGTCACTATGTAACTTAAATGTAATCTGCTGTTCACCAAAAGCCTTATTTCCCTCCAAGGTGTACAATGTTGGTACCTTTATTATTGTAAACGGCTCATCCGTTTTACTACTTAGTAAGCTTTTAGAAGACAAGGTGTTTACAGGATCAACATGTACTGTGGTTTCAGCTTTAGTGCTTAAAGATATATATACCAAGGCTAGTAGTAATAGTTTACGAAATAGCATTTTAGAACCCAAAGTAAGTTGTTATTCTAAATAGAATTCCTTTTTGAATTTGGTACAAATTTGAAAATCTATTAAGTTGAGATTATTAATTTACTTGAAATGGATTTCAGAAATGCCTGAAAAAAATCTATTTTTGACAGATAATTTAGGAAAAGTTGAGTTAGTTTTTACAGCTGAAGGTTTGGTTTTCCGATTCTCGAACCAAAATAGTGGCTCTGCTAGGTGACAAAACTCCGACATGACATACTACCATTAGCAGTCTAAGTATTAACTACAACTCCATTGCGTGCTTGAAATAAAAACAGATTTGAAAAAAGACTGATGATTAATACTAATAACAGCTAAAATCTTTACTCAGTTTTTCCAGTTAAGAAATGAACCCAACCTTTCCATTCACTTTTGTAATGAAGATTTGGATTTGATGGTATATTAGCAGGCCTACCACCCTCTTTACTCAACTCCCTAAATTGCGTCATCGTCTCAACACCCAATGTCCGAGCAATTCGACAAGCTTCATGAAACTCAACGAATCGCCCACAACCAGGTGAGTTTTTAGGAGCTAAAACTTCTGACCATTTACAGCCATATACATTAGGTGGGCGCTTAGGCATAGACTCTGGAAATTCATCACCTTCACTGGCCTCAAGCCATTCTTTAATTGAGGATAACTTTTTCTCTCGAGCATATCTTGCTGCTTCTGTAATTGATACGTATTTATCTTGGGACATTTGTTTAAAGTGTCTTACACAGGATTTTTTTAATTCTACGATCAATTTTTAAAATTTTAAACATTATGAATTTCTAAATTACTAACAACTTTAGCTATACTAAGTATTTAGACTTGTAATGGTGCTATTCACCTGGCATAGCTCATCACTATTCACAAAACAAGCAACACTTCTTTCAAGTATGAGAAGCTGAGTAGACATGCATTAACTGATAATTATTAGCATCTTTCCAACTAATTTTGCCATTTCTATTATATCCACTAACGCAGTTCATCATCACGAATTTTAATGCGGCAGTATGAAAGCCATACTCTAACAATTCTCATTTGAGATGAAAGTATGTTGACATCTACAATTATACACTCAACCAACCACCTAACTTAGACATTACAATTTAATTAGAAGTTAAAAAACTTGAAGCTATAAAAATAATGCCCGAAAAAAGCCAAACTCCACAGTATTTCACCCAGCAATTACTATTAAGATAAGTGACATTAGGATTGTTAGAGTCAATTAAAATTGTACAATCAATCCCATTTTTAAACTGGGCTATAAGCTGCTGATCAAAAGCAACAAAAACACTATAAAAATTACCTTTGAATTTATAGCTGACTAACATCCTCTTGTAGTGCAAAAGCTCTAAATTGCGCACGTTATTATCAATTACATTGTTAATGTTTACAATTTTACAAACTCGCCAATGTTGCTTATCATAACGAATCCTGAGCCATCTTATAAATGTTAGTAAGCTCAACATAACGAAACAAAGCCCTAATAATAAAAGTAATAAGCTACTCATTTTTTTAATGACTTATAAATATAATGGGCAGTTATAAGATCACTTAACGCTGTGCCAACAGACTTAAATACTGTTATATCGGATTCACATTTTCTCTCATAGTTATTTTTTTTAGCTAGATCCGCAAGCTCGCCGGATATATTAGCTTCATCAAAAACTCCCTCAGAAATAGGAATCAACAATTCACCAGCTTCAGCAAGAACATTCTCCTTGCTATCTACATATACCTTACTTTGTGCGATAGTAACACTGTCACATTCGCGCGAGTCGCAGCGATGATTACCAATCAAATCAACATGCGTACCAGGCTTTAACCAACCACCTTTAAATAATGGCGTTGGTGAACCTGTTGCGCAGCTGATCACATCGGCACTTTTAATAACTTTTTCACAACTTTGTCCGATAACAAACTCAATATCAGTAAATGCACGCTGTAAGCTATTGTGTAAAACAGCAACTTTATCTTGATTACGCCCAATTAACGTTACACATTTAAAATCGCGCACACTCAAGTGTGCTCGAACCATATACTCAGCTAAATTGCCGCTGCCAAAAAACACTAAATGCTGGCTATCTTTTCGCGATAAATAGTAGCTTGCCAAAGCAGATACTACAGCTGTGCGCCAAAGTGTTACACGTGTACCATCAACTAGAGCAAGAGGTTCACCATGAGCACGAGAGAACAGCATTATTTTTGAATAAAGTGACGCATACTCACTATCAGTATTACTTGGAAAGTAGGTAAATGCCTTTACTCCAATAACCTGTTCATTCCATGCTGGTAATACGGCAAATGCGTCATGGTTTGTGTCTGTTTTATCTAACTCATACACATGACGCTTGGGCATAGTAAACTGCTGAGCAAATCCTTTTTGTAAAGCAATGCGAAGCGAGTCAAAATCTAGGACAGCATCAATTTGCGTTTGATCTATTACTTTCATCCTACCCCTCCAATTCGAACAGCTTAGGGGCGTGGGTTAATACTTCATAACCATTTTGAGTTATTAAAATATCGTCTTCTATTCGCACACCACCAAAATTCGGAATGTAAATACCAGGTTCAATCGTGATCACATTACCTGCCTCTAATACATGGCGGCAATTTTTATTAATAAAGGGCAACTCATGTAAAAACAAGCCAACTCCATGGCCCAACCCTTGCCCTGCCCATTTACCAAAACCAGAGTCATCGAGTACTTGCTGTGAGATGTTTTGTAAGTCTAGACAGTCAACACCCGCTTTGAGTAGGTTGATCGCTGCTTGCTGAGCATTACTTACGCTTTGATAGATTGCTGATTGTTTCTTTGAAGCTTTACCAAGTACATAACTGCGAGTCATATCAGAGCGGTAACCATTGACCACTGCGCCAAAATCAAGAGTAATAAAATCACCTTTAGATAGAGTACGTTCACTCGGGCTGCCATGAGGCAGTGCACAACGCTCTCCAAACATTAAAATAGTGGCAAACGACATTCCTTCAGAGCCTAGTTTTTGCATTCTGAATTCAAGTTCCAGCGCTAGGTCTCGCTCTGTTACACCTTCTTTAAAATAGGGTAATGTTTGTCTAAGCGCTTCGTCAGCAATGGCCGCAGCCGCTTTTATTTGCTCGACTTCCCAATCATTTTTAACCATGCGTAAACGTTCAACCATACCGGTAACTTGTGTAACTGTATGACTAGTTAACTCACTTGCCACTTGCTGCCAAAGTGCAACATCAATAAAAGCGGCATCAAAACCTAATTGACTATTAGTCGTTAAAAAACGATTTATGCACTGACCTAATGTTTCACTATCACGATCACGGCTGACAACCTCAAAGCCAATAGACTCTTCTTGAGCTCGGCCAAAATAGCGATAATCGGTTATTAGTACACTTTCCTCCGCAGTTATTAACGCGTAAGCAGCATTACCGCTAAAGCCACTTAAGTAACGAATATTTTCATGGCCTAATACGAGTAGTGCTGTTAACCCATTTTTTTTTAATGCCTGCTTTAGTAATTGTTGGCGAGAGGTAAATTGATTTTTCATCGAAATATAAATCCTTGCTTTAGGGGATCATTTGGATCAATTAAAAAAGTATGTTTGCCAGTGACAAAGGCTTCACCGCTCACTCTAGGTATTACTGCATGGGTATCAGCTAACATGCGTTGCGCTTTTAGCTCAACTGAAAATATAGAGCCTAAAATACTCTCTATTTTTATTTGCTGTCCTAATTTAAGCCTGCCTTTTGCAAACTCTAATGCAGCTCTGGCACTCACGCCGGTACCAGTAGGGCTGCGATCTAATTCGCCCTCAGCAAAAATGCAGACATGACGACTAAATACAGAATGACTTTTTTGTGAATTTGAATAGAAAATCACCCCATATAAAAAGCTTAATGCATCATCGGTCGGGTGTTTTGGTTGGTAGTGGCTATTAACATGCTGCTTAATGATTTTTCCTAAGCTAATAATTTGTTCATGATCGTTGGGCGCCAAACTTACATCCAAAGTATCAGCATCTACAAAAGCATAATAAGCGCCGCCATAAGCAATATCGCAATTGACGGTACCAAACAGAGGTATCTCTATTGGCATATCAAGTTTTTCTGCATAACTTGCAACATTATCAAAACAAACACTTATTAGTTGGTTATTTCGAAGAGTAATATACGCCTTGATAAGCCCTGCAGGTGTATCTATACGTAACTCATTAACGCCTTCAATAAAGTTGCAAATACTGCTATCTTTAGCTGCTGTGGCAAGCGCAATGATAGCGTGACCACACATTGTGCTATAGCCTTCATTATGTAAAAACAGTACGCCAAAATGGCTATCTTTACGTTCAGGTTTTGTGATCAACGCGCCGTACATATCAGCATGACCTCGGGGTTCAAACATCAGTGCTTTACGTAGGTGATCGAATCTTGTTAGGCAATCAGCTCGCTTTTCAATCATGGTTTGCCCTTGTAGTTCAGCAAACCCATCAATGATTATGCGTAAAGGTTCACCGCCGGTATGCATATCAAGAGTATCCACTTGCAGCCAACCATCTTTAGGCTGTTGCCAATGAGAATATAAACTGTTCGTCATAGTTAACCTTAAAATTTATACGAAAAATGCCAAGCAGTTTCCTGCTCAGCATTAAGGCTGTATGGCTCAAATGAGCATGTGCTTAAACATCAAAACAACACACTAAATTACCCTAAGATAAATAGCTTAGTCCGCTGTCTTCAAACAGCTGTTTCACCAGGGAGTTAAAACTCTATACGTGCAACTAAAGAC
>Ga0209379_10001925_pt1 | contig 13013 bp, 14 predicted proteins | sample tdDd001_FD_187124 | JGI IMG/M metagenome (GOLD analysis project Ga0209379, IMG submission 187124) | Marine sediment microbial communities from the Atlantic coast under amendment with organic carbon and nitrate - tdDd00.1 (SPAdes)... | ecosystem: Environmental > Aquatic > Marine > Coastal >...
AAAAATGATCCAGCAATCGCTGCTTCATCCCAAGGAATACCAATTAGCCATGCAACAGGCGAGAATAATGTGCCGAGAATCATATCAACAGACAACCCTGAAATGTTGACCATCTCGCCAATTGAATTTAAGCCACCATTCAGCAATGCCATAAGACCAATACAGGAAATAATTACCGCACCGACGATAGCAGCAATCCCTACCCCTGCAATTGCCCCTTTGGCAATCGCATCAATAAAGCTGCTTGGCTTTTCGTCATCAGGAAGCTCAGGCACTTCGTTAATAGTCACTTCCGTTTCAGGAATGATTAGTTTGGCAAACATTAGTCCCGCTGGCGCAGACATAAAACATGCCATGATTAAATAGTTAAGCTCAACGCCCATACCAGCAAGACCCGCCAAGATGGATCCCGCAATTGACGAGAGGCCACCAACCATAACGGCAAAAATTTGCGAACGAGTCAGAACGCGATGATAAGGTTTTACAAGCAAAGGAGCTTCTGTTTGGCCAAGAACAATATTACCGGCAGCATTCATTGATTCCGCACGAGATGTACCGAGTACTTTTTGTAATCCGCCACCGATCACATACACAAACCACTGCATAATACCAAGATAATAAAGCAGTGAGGTCAAAGATGCAGTGAAGATGATTTGTGGTAGAACCTGGAGGGCCCAAACAAATCCGATTCCATCAACGCTAAAATTCACCAAACTGCCAAAAGCAAATTTAATACCTTCAGCACCATAACCAAAAACATTGCCGACAGTGTTTGATATAGACAGTAATACACCTGCTCCCATATCAGTAGCCAGAACACAAAAAGCAACAACTAAGATAATCGCAAAGGCACCCACTACGGCACGCCAGCTAATTGCTTTACGATTTTCGGAGAAGATAAACCCGACGCTCAACAGGGCAACAATACCGAGTACAGACTGAATCATTATAATTTTCCTATTAGCGTAGTTACGGCATGAGTTACTGCTTCGGCGTGATTCTGTGCAAGTTCTATTGTCTTCTCTTTGTCTCCACCTTCATCAGGATTGGCGTTCATTTCAAACGTCACAATAGTGTCGACAATATCCATTTCAGCGGCACGGAATGCATGTTCGAATGCTTGTTGATACACACTCAACGGCATGAAGTTAAAACCGTTTTCACTGTATGAATCTGCTGTCGCACCGGCCGTGATAGAAAACACTAACTTCTTGTCTTTTAGCTTGCTGCCGTCAGGGCCAAAAGCAAACCCGTAGGTAAACACGTCATCAATCCACTTTTTCAGCACTGCGGGGAAAGTGCTCCAATACAATGGGAACTGCACAACAATAACATCAGCCCTCAATAGCGCAGCCTGCTCTTCCTGTATATCGCCTTGATAAACAGCCAGGTTGTGAATTAACCACTCTGTTGTCTGTTGATAGTGCTTATAAATAGCCGCGTTTGCAGTTGATTCCTGTAAGTTTGGATGTCCATCGATGACGAGTACATTCATGTAATTATTCCTAATAATGTAAATAAGCAGAATTAAATCTCTACTTTTTCAGTCCGGCGGTCTTTGTCGGTTCAACCGGGTTGATTATAAAAGTCTCAGTAGCGGCAAGGAGAGGACATTTGTCCTTCTCCTATAGAGGCAGCTCATACTATTTAGAAATGGTATGTCTCTGTTTGATGAAATCCACGAAGACAAATTGAACTTGGCTCTCAGAGAGCAAGACTTACCCAGCAAATCTCACATCTGCTCACAAAATAACAACAAATTCGTGAATGAATGATGGTAATTCATGAGTTTAAAATCATAATAAGAGTAATTTTTTCTTCATCCCGATTCACTTATCAATAAGGTATGTCTATGACGTGGCAATTAACAGAACTCCTCCCCGTACTGTCTGACCATGATGGCTGGCAAGTCAAAGAACATGACCAAACACTTATCATCAGCAATGAAGACAACATCGACGCATACCTTGCCGTTGCCGGCGAACAGATTCTGGTAGAAGTCCTGCTTTTTCCGCACCAGCAGGTCAGCGATGTGCATGCATTGAATGACCTTATCTTGCGTACCCACAAGATGTTCCCGCTCTCGACCATTGGTATCAATAACATTGATGGCGATAGCTACTACGTGGCTTTTGGTTCACTCTCCTCCCAATCCAAAGCTGAGAGTATCCTCATTGAAGTCGCCACCCTATTCCGCAATGTCGAAGCATTTATCGACCTGTACCAGGATCACTTAACGGAGAACGCATCATGAGTGTATGGAAAAAACTGTTCACTGCCATCAAGGGTGGTGCAAACGAAGCGGCCGAAAATGTTGCAGACAACCAGGCACTTCGAATTCTTGACCAAGAGATCCGTGAAGCCAAACAAGAACTGCGACGTTCTGACGAGGCATTAGTCAGCATTGTAGCCAAGCGTAAGATGTCGCAGCAAAAAGTCGATGCCATCGATAATGGTGTAGAAGAGTACGAAGGCCATGCCCGTACTGCGATGGAAAAAGGCCAACAAGAACTGGCCCTTGAGTGTGCTCAAAAAGTTGCCACCCTGCGCAACGAGCAACAGGCCGAGCAAGTCTATCTGGATCAGTTTGTCGCTTCAGAGCAAAGTATGCGTACCAATATTGCGCAAGCTAAAGACAAGCTTCGTCAGTTAGAACAACAAGTCGACGTCGTTAAGGCCAATGAGGCGGTTCAGAAAGCGCAATCAGCCGTATCAGCCACAAATGTCGGTGCCAATGCCAAAATGCACACCGCTGTCGAGTCATTGGAACGTATCAAGCAACGTCAGGCCGAAAAGTCTGCCCAGCTTGAAGCCGCTGCTGAGATGGCAGAAGAGCAATCAGGCAGTAGCCTTGACAAGAAACTGGCTGAAGCCGGAATAACAGCAGGCGGAAAGTCATCTGCGGAAGACGAGCTGGCTCGTATTTTAGGTAAGTAAGGCTGTCAGTTTGGTTTTACTACTTACAAACAGTTCTCACGCAGGCAAGCGGAGGTAATCATGTCATTGTGGATTCTCTTTCAACGATGGGCCGTACGAAACTTTACCCAGTTGAACGGACGAAACCTTCTGATTACCCTGCTTGGCTACAGTGTAATAAGCTGGTTACTATTAACATTCGCAGGTGAAGACAATCTCACCCGCTCATTTACCGATTTTGTCTATTACCTATTTGTCACCGCCTCAACTGTTGGTTACGGCGATATGTCTCCGACAACAACAATGGGGAAATGGGTCGCCTCACTCTTTGTGATCCCCGGAGGCCTTGGATTATTTGCCTTGGGGGTCGGGCGTGTCGCCAGCTTTTTTATTTACTATTGGAAAAGCGGTCTGTTGGGAAAACGGAGTCTCAAAGTGAACAATCATATTTTAGTTCTGGGCTGGAACGAGCAGCGTACCTTGCATCTAATCAAGATGCTGCAGCACGAAGAGAAAGGCAACCGCCCGATTGTTCTGTGTGTCCGTCCAGAAATTGAAAACCCGCTCCCGGGCGAAGTCGAGTTTGTCCGTGTTACCAGCTTCACAGATAATGAAGGGATGAAACGCGCCGGTATAGACAGTGCAAGCTGCATTCTTATCGACAACCCGGAAGACGATATCACGCTGTCAGCCGCCCTTTACTGTGTCAGCAAAAACCCCAAAGCGCACTTGTTGGCCTACTTTAATGACGAGGCCCTAAGCCAGCTGTTAAAACAACACTGCCCGAATGCCGAGTGTATTCCTTCTGTGGCAGTCGAGATGATGGCAAAGGCTGCGGTAGATCCGGGCTCCAGCGAGCTGCATCACGAACTGCTCAGCACTACCCAGGGGATGACCCAGTATTCCGTCACCTACCCCCAGAACGCTGCTATTACAACTATCGAAGCGTTATTCTCAACGTTCAAGCAACAATATGATGCCACGTTGATCGCCATTGATAGCGGCAACGGTGTCGAGCTCAACCCATCGCTACAGCGTGAAGTTCAACCCGGTAGCAAGCTATTTTATATCTCGGACGAACGTGTCATTGAGTTTAAATGGTAGGACGGATCCGATTAACCAACGTAACCAGCCTTTGAGCAGGCCGCTGTTATCGCTCAGGAGTCATTATGTTTGATTGGTTTAAAAAGAAAAAAACGCCGGAAACACCACTTCCGCAGTCCCCGGAAATTTTGGGGCTAAGGCTTGGCGGCGCATTTGAGTTAGATGACTTGAAACTGCGCCTTATCGAGCCGGATCTCATCATTGAAGGTGCGGCTCGTACCCAGCTCATCAAAGCGGTAGGGGAAGTCCAGCTTGATGAACAAACTCGGCTATTACGTTATTACACCGATGACGACGGCTTTATTCAAGTTCTGACCCACGGCCAGAGCGATGCCGACATCAGCGAAGTTAAACTCTATTATTTCTACGATACCAAACCGATCGATACCGATTCGGAGTGGAACCACTTACTGGATAACCAACTAGTACAACCGACGTGGGAGCTAGAAGGCCATACATTTGAAAAAGTATGGGAAAACAGCCGACCCGTTGTGATGACAGAAAAGACCTGGGTCGAAAATGGTGCCACTAGCGAAACCGACCAGTTCGTCATGATCTATGAACGAAACATCGGTAATGACATCTTCGAGTCCGTCTTTGTTGCCGGCGAAGAAAAAATTATTCATAACCGTGCCGAACGCAGCCTAGCTATCAGCACAGGTATCAACCTATCACCGACCGACTTCAAGCTCATTGGTTAGTCAGTTACTTTCAATTATTAGGGATTCACATGGAAGTATTAACAAATTCACTCGCAGGCCTTGGTGCCTTCTTACTCTACTTCTCACTATCAATCGCGTTCTTGATGCTGTTTAAAGTTGTCTATGTCCGCTTTACTCCGCATGACGAATGGAAACTGGTTAAAGAGGGCCAGAATATCGCCGCGGCCATTGGCCTGTCTGGTTCCATTATCGGTTACTGTTTAGCCATTGCCGGGGCAGCGAGCAACTCCGTCAACCTGATCGATTTTGCCCTTTGGGGGATAGTGGCGTTATTTGCCCAGCTCATCGCCTTTTATATTGTTCGCTTTGGTTTTATGCCAAAAATCGTTGAACGTATCGAAGCGGGTGAGATCCCTGCCGGTATTATCATGGCTGCAACCTCAGTATCGGTTGGCCTGCTCAACGCTGCCTGCATGACTTACTAGGAGCTACCAACATGAAACGAAGTAAGCAGGTCGTGCTAGGCAGTATGCGCAAAAACTGGCGTACGTTCTCGGTTAAGCCAGTTTCAGTGGCTTTTGCCGGTGCCTTCCTTTCTGGTTGTAGTGACAACGGTAATGATGCCACTATTTATCAAGCCTTGGATGACTGCATTAACGACAACCCCAACTACAGTCAGGAGTGTCGGGCAGCCTATCAGGACGCGCTAGACGAAGCTGAACGCACTGCGCCTAAATACCAGACACAATATGACTGTACCGCTGAGTTTGGGGTAAATGCATGTATGCAATCCCCCAACAATAACTGGTTTATGCCGGCGATGGCGGGCTTCATGTTTGGTCGGATGATGGACAGGGATCGCGGCTATTATTCCCAGCCGATGTTCCGCTCATATTACCCGGGCAGTATTTTTTATGATCGCTGGACCACAGCTGACGGTTACGATTATGGTCGTAGTAGTTATAAGAAAAGCAAAGTCCGGATATCCAAAGATCAGATGAAGCCGAAACCTACCGTAAGCCGAACGATTTCGCGCGGCGGCTTTGGCTCAACCGTGTCGGCAAAATCCAGCTGGAGCAAGTCATCCAGTGGTAGCAAAAGCTGGGGTGGCTAACTTCTCCCTAAATAGTTTGCCAGCTCGATCTAATCGCCGAGCTGGCCTATCCCTTCCGTTCTCTCGCACTATCCTCTCACTAACTACTCAGCAAACGGGTCGCTAAAAATAGGGTTAGTCAGGAAAGACTCATCAGTCAGTGTTTGTAAAAATGCTACCAGCGCCTCTTTCTCCTCCTGATCCAGGTTCATCCTCACCGGCGGACCAGTCGGGCTTCCATTGCGTCTCAGATCCGGACTCAGATTCGGATGCGGTTGCACCCCGCTATTATAAAACTCAACCACATCCATCAAGTTCTTAAGCCGGCCATCGTGCATATAGGGCGCACCGACGGCGATATTTCTCAGTGAGGGCGACTTGAAAAAACCACCACCAGCTCCCGGATCGCTACTGGTATCGGCATCCAACCCATTGATATGAGCCTGATCCATCGTATGTGCCGAGGTTTGATGGCACTCAATACAACCGAGAGATGCTTGCCGTCCGACAGGGAAGCCCGAAAAGAGTTTATGCCCCTCCATTTCCTGCTCGGTAAAGACAGCAGCAAAGTCCGGATCGTTCCACTCTCCGACAGCAAAGGCCTGGTCATATTTCGACTGGTAGGAGACCATCGACCGAATAAATTGTGCCATTGCCTCAGAGATACGCTGACTGGTAATGGCTTCGTCACCGAACGCCTGCTCGAACAAGCCGTGATAGAAGCTTGTTGCCGCCAGCTTTACTTCCAAGTCGAACAGGTTCATTCCCATCTCGACCGGATCCTGAATCGGCATCAAGACCTGCTCTTCTAGTGTGTCGGCCCGCTCGTCCCAGAAGAAGTTCTTCGGCGTATAGTAAGTCGCATTGGTCAGACTCATAGAATGACGCCCGGTTTTTCCCCCCTCAAACCCTGTACTGAACTGCGCCGGATCAGTAAACCCGTGCTTTTGAATATGGCAGGACGCACAGGAAATAGAACTATTAGCAGAAAGCCTGACATCATAGAACAGCACCCTCCCTAACGTTGCTCCTGCATTACTGACCGGATTTGAAAAAGGTGTATTGTCCTGAGATCTGACATTACCGAACGGTGATGTTGTTGTAGTGTAATATCGAGGACGAGCTTCTAGATAACCTTCATAATCATGACTCGTTGCCAAATCAGGTAATGGCAACCCGTCGATATCAGTGCGAGGTACGGGTTCCTCTCCACCTGGAGGCTCTTGTGGCGAGGGATCAGGGGCTTCTCCCCCAGGTGTATCTATCACACTTTCACTGCCTCCGCTCGAAACAACATTTGCATCATCAGAAAAACTGTCATCGCCACCGGAATTATCCCGACATGAAACAACGGACGTCAGAACGACCGCTAATAGAATACACATAGAAGTATTCATGATAAACGCTCCAACCTAGCCTATATTATGTTCTTATTATGTATGGATAATTAGTCATTAAACCTATTACCCTAGTTCAAACACAATAGCAGTAGATTGAACTTCTCAATTCTGACTACTGAGATGCATACTTTGTATATTCAGTTATGTAGCAATGAATGTAAATTACCAATAGCAGGCACGAAAAAAGCCACCCGACAACAATCTGGTGGCTTTTGATTTATTAAGAGAACAACTCGCAGACAGTATTCTTATACTACTTACAAGCTACTATCCCTGTTGTTGGCTTTCTGCCAAGACACCCCCAACAGGTTCCAACACTTCTTCCTCTTTCTCGACAACGCTCTCAAGCTTATGCATCGCCTGAATTTCCATCACATTGAGATGTGAGTAGTCTGCACGCATATAGCCGACTGTTTTAAATAGCATGTATGAAGTTAGCAGCAGTATCGGCAATGCAAATATCAAAATAGCCGATTGCATTGACTGTACTGGCGCATTAACCGTGATAAAGATAGTTGGTAACGCAACAATAATCAGACACCAAAATATTTTCAGGTACGTTGACGGATTATTCTTTTCATCAAGTTCTTTCTGCGTATTACATGCAACGGTAAATACAGAACCATCCAGTGTCGTAACCAACAATAAGAACGTTGAAATAATGAACACCACCAAAATTACCGATGATAGCGGTAGGGTATCGAGTGCCTTAACAATCGCCTCGCTGGCCTGGCCTTCAGAGACCATCTTGCTAATTTCAACCTTGCCGTCCAGCTGGGTCTTCATCATGAAAGAGCCAACAATCGAGAAAAGTGCGGCAATACCTGCAGTACCACCACCAATCATACAGACAACCACTTCACGGATAGTACGGCCTTTAGATACCTTGGTAACAAAGACACACATCAGTGGAATGAAGATCATCCAGTACGCCCAGAAATACGCGGTCCAAGACTGAGGGAACTTAGCCTGATTAATCGCATCAGTATATAAGCTCATTTTAATAAAATTCTGAGCCCAAATAGCAATGGATGAGCTGGTATTTTCAAGAATGAACTGAGTCGGACCGAAAATTAGAATATACAGGGCGAGAGCAACAACAAAATATGTCCCGTTATTACTGATTTTCTGCATGCCTTTTTCGATACCAAAGAAAGAACTGGCAATCAATAAAGCAGCAACAATAACCAACATAGATAATTTCAAAACTAAACTATCTGAAATACCGAACAGCAAAGAGACCGCAGCAGATATAATTGGCACACCAAGAGACAAGACGATAATCAAACCGAATATCAGTGCAATTGGGTACATGACATCAATAACACGACCGACAATCTTTGCTGTCGCCTTATTTTTTATCATCGACATTACCACGTCGCTGATTTTCAGTGAGCGGTTTTTTCTAATATAGAAAGAATACATGACAGGGATTGCGGTTATGGCGTAGATTGCCCAGGCAATGATCCCCCAGTGGTGAAGACTGTAGGTTACAGCCCACTCAGCAGCTGTTACCGAGCCTGCTTCAATAGCGAACGGTGGCGTCTTAATATAGTAAGACCACTCGAGAAATGCCCAGTAAACCGTACCGGAACCGACACCTGCAAGTGCCATCATGGCGATATAGGAAAATGTAGAAAACTCAGGTTTCTCATTTCCCATTCGGATATGCCCATATTTACTAAATACAAAATAGGCAGCGAGAATAACAAGGCCGAATGCATACCAGAGAATTGGCGTGCCAAAGTTATATGCAATCAGTGTAAATATATCACCAGCAATTTTAATTGCCTGATCAGGGTTAGTTAAAAAGAATATTGAAATAATAGATACAATAACTAATGAGGTAATGATGCTAAACCTATCAAAGTTACTTCTTCCCGTCGTACTTTTCATCACGTTTTGTCCCATTTATTAGTAAACCACTTCCATATTGTCCCGGTGGATATATGGAAGCGGAATTTCCATTGCTAATTAAAGGTATTGTTATAATTATTCGAAAATATAATGAGCTACCGAGCTTTCCCGAACAGCATCCCAATCCATTTCCACGCCCAGACCATTGCCTTCTGGTGCATGGACATAACCATCCTTATCGGTACGGATCTGCGTCTTTGATGCCAGCTCGAAGCTTTCATACGGGTAAAACTGCTCGAAGAACTTGCAGTTATGGTGAGCCAGTGCCACATGCAAATTGGCAGCCTGGGTAATGGTATATCCCATGCTTTGGATCTCAAGATTCTTCGAGTGACCTTCTGCAATAGCAAAGCATTTGTTCAGCGGCGTGATACCACCACATACAGTAGCATCCTGGCGAACATCAGACCAGAAACCGTTACCTAGGGCATAGGTGACTTCCTGCAAGGTGAGCAGACAGTTGCCGTGGCTGGAGATTTCCAGATCCGTTTTATCAACCAGACGCTGGTAGGTCTTGTAGTCATAATCGGAAACCGGGGCTTCCAGCCATTCCCAGTCGTAGCTTTCCATTAACTTGGCCATTTTCATCGCCTCAGCAGGCGTGTAGAAAGTGGCAGTATCCAGCATGAAACGGACACCAGTATGGCCATAGCGCTCCTGAATGGCATTGACCAGTTTGACGTCTTTCTCATATACGCAGTAGCAGTGCAGCTTAATCGCGGTAAAGCCATGCTCGATGCAGTCATCAACATACGGGAAGTAGTCTTCAACGGTATCGAACATTGGTGTCGAAGCGTAAGAGAGCATCTTGTGGCGGGCTCCGCCGAGCAGCATGTACAATGGCATGCCTGCTTTTTTTGCCTTGATGTCCCAGGCGGCGATATCAATCGGAGATTTTGCCGGTAGCCCCCCCCATGAGCAACGCGCCTGCAGCCATGAATAGAGCTCTTCGGTCATCAGCGGGTTTTTACCGATCAGGCCCGGGACGATTGTACGCATAGCTTCGATAATGCAGCGATCGAAGTCATTTTCGGTGTAACTGATCGTAGCACCCACCCCTTCGGTACCATCGTTACAGATGATACGAACGATATTATTGGTATAGAGCAATGGTTCCTGGTTATCAGCCCAAGGAATCGGCGGAGCGTCACGGTCAGCAACAGCGTACAGTTCAACTCGTTTGATCACGGTATCTTTCATGATGTTCTCCTTACAGGGCACTACCATTTTCAGTCATAGTAGAGCGGATATCCTCGCCTTTCAGGTCTCGGATTCGTTTATTTTCGTCAATCGCTTTGACAGCAGCGATACCCGCCGCATGCCCATACTCAAAACATTGGGCTGTCACCCGTGCGGACGCAAGCGCTTCGTGCTCTGCGCTGAGGCACCGCCCGGCAACAATAATGTTCTCGCCAACAACCGGAACCAGTGTGTTGAACGGTACGTCATAATAATCATCGAGCAACCAATGCAATTTCGGTTTGTCACCGGAGTGCAGCTCGATTGGCCACGGCGTACGGCAGATACCGTCTTTCCGCTTGCGGCAGTTTACGACGTCGTCATTGGTCAGTGTTTCGACGCCGACAATAGAGCGAGTCTGGCGAATACCGACCTCGACCCCGGTATCTACCACGTAGGCTTCTTCGCATCCTGGTACGTAGTTATTAAGAAACTTGGCATAACCACGAACCTGGCGACGGCCAAACACCTCGGCTTCAGTGAAGTCTTGCGGATCGATGACATTCAACACTCGGCCATCCTGCCCGGCGAGGCGCGTTGCGTTTACCATCAGCTCGCCCGGGCGAGTCGTGGGGAAAATCCAGATTTTATGGCGAGGCAGGTCATAGTCGTCTTGTTGGTTTGCGGCCAGAATATTTTCAGTCACTTTCGGCGGACAAATAGTGTCATCACCGTAGTACTCAAGGTATTTATCCATATCGACACCCGCGATACGGAAGAACATAGTCGGGTTTTGGATACGGCCATTGTCACCAAAGTAATGACCCATTCCAGCGCGAGCAATAACAGCGGCATCACCAGATGCATCCACTATCATCTTGGCGAGGATCACGCTTTGACCGGCATTTGATTCAATCACAACCCCTTCAAATACATCGCCATCCATAATCACGCCAGTTACGGCAGTATGAAACAAGGTGGTAACACCGGCTTGCTCAAGGAAGTCATCCGCCACTTCACGCCACATCAGAGGATCATGCGTCACGGTATACGTTTTGCCGTAACGCTGAGGCCCGGTTACGCCGCCTTTATCGGCCAATGCCTGACGGAAGCGCTCGGTAAAACCAAATACGACCTGCTCCGGCTGCGCATCGGGATCGTCACTTGCCATATACATACCGCAGATAGTGCCTGATAGTCCGGCCACCGCCGCACCACCACAGAAGCCGTACTTTTCAATCAGCCAAGTGTTCTTGCCCATGCGTCCGGCAGTGTCCGCAGCTGCAACACCTGCAGCCCCACCACCAATCACCAGAACATCAACTTCAGCCAACACCGGCAGATCCGGCACAGCCTCAAATCGGTGAACAATTTTCCAATCTTTCATTACTACCTCACTAATAGATAACTGATAGTCATCTGATATATCAGTTGTGTGTTATGAATATATTCCTGATCTTTGTGTGATACAATGGCAATTGTTCTGATCGTGAGATCGCTCACTAAAATATTGCCTGAGGGAATAAGACAACAATGACTATGGGTTCGATAAATAAGACAGAGGTTGCATACAACCAGTTAGAGCGCATGATTATTTTTCGGGAACTTGAACCTGGGAGTATGGTCAGCGAAAAGCAGCTAGCCGAAAGCCTGGGCCTAGGCAGAACGCCGGTAAGGGAAGCATTGCAAAGGTTATCTTATGAGAGGATGGCAGAAATTCACCCTCGTCGCGGGATCCAGATCCCGGCTATTTCTGTAGAAAGCCAGCTAAAAATATTAGAAGTCCGCCGGGATATTGAAGCGCTATGTGTTAGCTATGCGGCATCTCGCGCAACAGTACAAGAAAAACAACAAATGCTCGAACTGGCGTCAAGTCTGGAAGAATGTGCAATGAATAAAGATGACTTGACGTATGCGGGGCTGCTAAAACAGATCCACACCTTGTTAGTCAAAGCGGCAAGCAATGAATATCTGCAGCTTGCAATGGCACCGCTACAGGGACTATCGCGTCGATTCTGGTTTGCCTATAAAAATGACACCTCGGATTTAACAGAAGCTTCGTCACTGCATGCCTCCGTATTAAGAGCCGTCAGCCATACCGATACAGAAGAAGCCGTCGCTGCGTCACACAGATTGAACGACTACCTGACCGACATGGCCTATCGCAGCATTACCGCTAGGAAGTAAAAATAATCGCGGTCAGAGGATATCTAGACTTTCATGTTTAACAGTGTCCCGGCCATTTCATCAGCCCCGCGGATCACATTGGCTCCCGCCTGGTTGTATGTCTTGGCCTGAATTAAATCAATACTGGCATCAATAGGGCTATTGCTACCGGTTGGGGCCGATCCTTTCACCTCAGGGATTTGCCCTACCGTACTCGGTGAACCCAGACTTGATTGCTGAATATCTTTCGCCGCCGTTGTCGCCATGCTTTGTGCTTGGTTGAGCATGTTCACACCGGAGTAATGCGCAGAAATCGTCATAGATAAAGCCTGTCGAAAGTTCAAAGGTTTAAGAGGAAAGCTCATAATGAGCCAGATACCCAATACTGTCAATCAGACCAGCGAATGGACGGATACAAAAGCCCAACCATGGCTGGCTGGGCAAAATACAGAGTATCTTAAAGGTAAAGATACAATTAGCGAGTTTACAACATTAAATATAGTCGGTGATGACTAGTGTCTGAGTTTTTCCTTTCATAGATCCGGCCTGCGCTTCCCTTTCTTTCTCATGAAAAAC
>Ga0209379_10001926_pt1 | contig 13012 bp, 14 predicted proteins | sample tdDd001_FD_187124 | JGI IMG/M metagenome (GOLD analysis project Ga0209379, IMG submission 187124) | Marine sediment microbial communities from the Atlantic coast under amendment with organic carbon and nitrate - tdDd00.1 (SPAdes)... | ecosystem: Environmental > Aquatic > Marine > Coastal >...
CCTTATGCTCAAAGTCATAAAAATCTGCAAGTTTTTCACATGAATTAAGAAGAGCTGATTCATCGGCTAATAAAGATGAGAATATTTTAGTAATTTCTAAAATCTCTTCAAAGTCTAAAGCAATAGTGAAGTCCTGAAGTTTACTAAAAATAAAAGTCATCATCTCATTTTCATTTTGTAAATCAAGCCAAAAACTAGTTGAACTTGAAAACTCTTCAAAACACTCTATCATATCAGTTGAGAAAAGTTTATTCTCTTCACTTTTTATAAAAGAGATAATCTCTTCTCTATTTTCAATACTACTTTTACTTAAATCAAATTTTGTATCTATAATATTTGCAAAAGAGATAAATTGTGAGAACAATGGAATCTCATGCTCTTTTAAACCAAATATTCCACTTCCATCATAGTGTTCAGCTTGATATTTTAAAACATCAACTTGTTCACTTACAAAAGGAAGCTTATTTGCATACTCATTTGCTAAGTTACAATACTGTTTATTTATCTCTTTTGTTTTATTTAATGCTATATTATGACATAAAGAGTATGCACAAATATCAAATAAACCCTCTTTTTCATAGTTAAACTCTAAAGCAAGTTTCAAAGCTATATAAGCTACTCTTTTTGAGTGATTCTCACTTGTATTACACACTCTACTTTCTACACTATCCAATGCCTGAGACATTGATAATAGAAAGTTGTTTAGATTAAAAGCCATTTGCTTTTTCTTATCCATATACTATCCTACTTCTTAATTCTTTTTAATTTTACTCTTCTTCAATCATTTCAGTAATTGCTTCAACTGATTCATCAGTCATATCTAAATCAATATGTGCAGCACCTTCTACTTTAATTAGTTTAGCATTTAATCCAGACTCTTTTGCAAAAGGAAAAAACTCTGTTGTAACTTCTGGTTTTGAAATTTTATCTTCAGTTCCATAAATAAACAAAAACTTTGCATCTTTATTCGCATTTTTAATTACATCTTTAAATGCAATCAAACCATCATTTTTATTCTCTTCTCTTACTTCATATCTTCCGCCAGCAAGTGCAATATTACTAATAAGATTTGGTTCTAAGCCCATTAGAACTGCACCCATTCTAGCTCCTGCACTATGTCCTATGAATGTAACTTTATTTGCTTCAAACTTCTTTTTTAAATCTTTAATTAAATTTCCTAAAAAAACTACATACTCTTTTTTTCCAGCTTGATATTTACCACTTTTATCAGATAGAGACTTTAAGTTGTTTGTTGAAGATTTAGAGTAACCAGGAAGAGCAACTGCAATAGTTGTTAAATCTGTATTTAGATTCATTGTTTCTGCAAAAGGTGCATATCTTCCTAAAGTATTAGTTCCTTCATCCCAAGTTCCATGAACTATTACAATAATGTGTTCATTATCATCCCCTTCAAAAGAAGAAAATTGTATACATTCACCACTAGAGAAAATAAAATCTTCACCTAAATTTTTACACTCATTCTCACTAACTTTGTTTGCCTGTAAACTACTTGCAAAAATCACAATAAATAAAAATAGAAAAACTCTTCTTATCATAATACTTCCTTTTATAAATTTCATATAAAAAATTATAGCTCTAAAAAGGTTACACTTCAAATAAAAAAACACAAACTAAATATAAAAATAATAAATAATAAAGATTTAGTAACATATAATATTTTATTATAATTAAGGAGAGCAAATGATTAATAAAAAATCAATTATTACAGCACTATTCTTATCTCTATCTTCAGCAACTATGCTTAATGCAGTAGAGGTAAAAGATTTATTACAAAAAGCACAAAGTGAAATTAATACTATTGATACAAAAGCATTAGTTGAACTACTGAAAAAAGAGCCTAATACTCAAATTATTGATGTTAGAACAAGAGATGAAATCAATAAAGATGGTGGTTATATTAAAACAAATAACTATTCAAATATCTCTAGGGATAAAATAGAGTTTTTAATACCTGAATATGCAAAAAAAGATGAGAAAATTATAGTTTCTTGTTATGATGGTAATAGATCATCTCTGGCAGCAAAAACTCTAAAAGATATGGGTTACAAAAATGTAATTTGGTATAAAGATAGTTTCAAAGGTTGGGAAAAAGCAGGATTAAAAACAAGTTCACTTGATAAATACCCAGAATCACTACTTTATAATAAGATTGAAAAAGTTGCTGATGGTGTTTATACATCTATTGGTATTACTGCACCTTACTGGTATGAGTCAACTGCACACAATAACAATCTTGGATTTGTAGTTGGAAAAGATTCTGTTTTAGTTTGGAATGCTGGTTCAAGTTATTCACTTGCTCAATCATTTCATAAAGAGATTAAAAAAATCACTGATAAACCAGTTAAATATGTATTATTAGAAAACTCACAAGGTCATGCAATTCTAGGTTCAAACTACTGGAAAGAGCAAGGTGCAACAATTGTAGCACAAGAGATTGTAAAAAAAGAGATTGAACAAAAAGGTGAGTGGGTATTTAATAGATTAAAAAGAGCATTAAGAGATAAATTTGATGGTACAGTTCTTACAATGCCAGATCAATTCTTCAAAGATAATATGAAGTTTGATTTAGGAGATAGAGTTGTAGAGGCAAAATACTTTGGGTATGCCCATGAGCATAGTGATATTTCATTATGGCTTCCAAAAGAGAAAATCATTTTTGCAGGTGACTTAGCATTTAACAATAGATTATTACCAATTTTTGAAATTACAGAGACTCAAAAGTGGTTAGAAGCATGGGAAGAGTTTGCAGCACTTGATGCTAAAATAGTTGTACCAGGTCATGGTGATACAACAGATATGGCAACAGTTACAAAATATACAAAAGATTATTTAGTTTACTTAAGAGAAAAAATCGAAGAGATTTTAGATGAGGATGGTGGATTAAATGATGCTTATAACATTGATATGAGTGAATATAAACACTTAGATACTTACAAAGAGTTAGGAAGACAAAATATCGCAACTTTATTTAAACAAATGGAGTTTGAGTAGAGTTAAAAATTAAAGTACTAAATGTACTTTAATTTTTAACGAATCAGAAAAGAAGTACAATCGTACTTCTTTTTAGTAAGCAATAACTCCTACATAACCATCAATTTGTCTCTCGATTAATTCAACAATTCCAGCTTGAACATAAGAAGCATCTTCAATAAAATCATCTTCAATCCACTTCATTGTTTCCATTGTATTTTTACATACAATAAACTCAACATCATACTCCATCAAAGACTCAATTCTAGTAAGAGTTTTTTTATCATAATCTTTTTTTAATGCTCTTACACCATTTCCATATGCAATAACTACAACTTTTAAAGTTTCACTTGGATACTCTTTTAAAATATTGTAAATTGTACTTAAATTATGATTTACTTTTTTTAACTCAGAATCATATAGCTGAATAGCAACTTTTCTTGGATTATCAAAAGTTGGCTGTGGATCACTAAATGTAGATTCTGCAAAAGTAACTATACTTAATAGTGCTACTAATATTATTTTCCTTATCACTTTATATTCCTTTATGAAGCAGTTGGTTTAAAGTTATCCCAACTTTTTAAAATTTCAATTTCCATATCTTTTTGAACGTGTCCACCTTCTATAACTTTACAATAAAGTCCTCTACAATCCTTAACTAAATATGGAAGTTTTTTACCAAATACACTTAGGTGATTACAAATAGTACACTTTTCTGTAATTTCTAAAACACTATTTCCTATTTTAAAAATAGTCCCTACTTCATAATCATGTGGATTAAAATCAAATAGCATATTTTCACCAAAGCTACCATACTCTAAATCCATACCATTTTCTTTTGCAATATCATAAGCAATTTTCCCAACAACCATAACTGCTTTATGTTCTTCTTGTCCAGCAAACCTATCAAACTCAATTCCAAATCCACCAATAATATTTAACTCATTTACTTTGGGTCTTGGCAATCCACTTTGACCTTTTCTTGCACTAAAAGTTCCTAACACTAATCCTTTGTTATTTTCCATTGTTGTTCTCCTTTAGTATTGTTATAAAATCTTTTTTAATCCATGCTCCTGGATATGAATTATGAACCTTTTTATCACTATCCATAAAAAAGAATGTTGGAGTAATTCCTTTAAAATGCTTTTTTAATTCAAAAGGCAGTTTTACATAATCAACATTTACTTCCAAAAAGATGAAATCTTTATTGATTCTTTTTTGAATATCTTCTAAATCTAAAACATCTTTTTTCATTTTTTTACAGTAATAACAAGTATCAGATGTAGCATAAATGATTAATTTTTTATTCTCTTTTTTAGCTTGAGCTAAAATTTTAGATTCATCATACCCATCTTTTAAAACCTTAATTACCTCTGGATGCTCTTTTTGTCTCATTTCCTTATACTTCATAAAAAAATGAGTTAAATCTACAGCCTCTTCTTCTGAAATAATAATAGGCTTTTTCTTTTCATAATACTTCACTATTTGATCATCACAAATAGTTTGAGTAATATCAGGATCTTCTAAATACCCTTTTAAATACTCTTCAATCTCCATTTGTTGCATTTCAGGATCTTCTGGATCTCCAATTTTTTTTGAGCTATCCATAATTGCATAGGCTAACATATTTACAGTTGGAACTGTTAGTTTATACATTTCATTGTTTTTTTCAAAAAAGTTAATTTTTAGATTTTGAATAGATATATACTTTCCATGACACGAAGCACATTTATTTTCAAAGATTTTTTTACCCTCTTCATATGAGGCATTTAAATTTATAGTTAATAGTAGAAGCGAAAGTAGTAACACTCTTTTAAACATTTTATTCCTTTTTCTCAACTTAACAATTTCTTGCGTACAAAAAACTGTTAAATTGACAAAAGCATAAAGTTAGACTTTATGCTTTTTATCACTTTATACAATACCTGGGTTTCCTTTGATACCAACGATATCAGGAGAATCAACTTTTAAGTTTTTAACATGCTTAACTGATTGTAAGTATGTCTCAACAGTTTCCCATACTGGTTCACCTGGTGATTTAGCACCAACAGTTGACCAACCAGATACTTGATACTCTTTATTAGCTTCAAGCGGTTTACCATTTCTAGTAAGTACAATATTAGAGATTCTGCTACCCATTTTAGCTGTTGGATCAATTTTATAAGAGATTCCTCCAGTTCTTACCATATCACCACCTTGTTGATAGAATGGATCTTCATGGAATAAGTTATCAGCAACATCTTCTAAAATCGCTTTTAATTGTGCTCCTGTCATACCTCTTCTGTAAGTTTCAGGGTAAGTCATAGCAGTTTGAGTTGCTAAATCATCAAATGTAATAGCTTGACCAGGCATTACAGATGTTCCCCATCTAAATCCTGGAGATAATGAAATTTCAGCATCTTTAACATCAACTAATGCATCACAAATAATCTGATCCCAAGAACCATTGAAGTTACCTCTTCTAAATAGTGTATCTTCAGTAGTTGCAATAACTCTATCTAAATCTTTTTTGAATGGAGCTCTTACATCTTCAATGTATTTTTTCATCTTTGGATCTTCCGCAATAATATCTGAGAAGATTGGAAGTAATGTAAATTTAAAGTCTTTAATTTTTCCATTTTGAATATCTAAATCAAGAACATTTAAGAATTTACCATTTGATCCAGCATTACAAACATAAGTAGTCCCCGCTGCATTTTTAACAGGATAAGCTTCTGGAACACCATCGTGAGTGTGACCACCCATGATAAAGTCAATACCAGTTACTACCTCTGCCATTTTCTTATCTGTATCATATCCGTTGTGAGATAATACGATAACTGCATCAGGTTTCTCTTCTTCCCTTACTTCATCAACAAGCTCTTGCATAGCATCATCATTGATACCAAATGTCCAATCTGGAATAAATCTTTGTGGATTTGCAATAGTAGTATAAGGGAATGCTTGACCAATAACAGCCACTCTAGCATTACCCATTTTTCTAATTGTATATGGTTTAAATGCATGACCAGAATCTTCATCATAAGCTTGCATTGCAACTTCTGTTTCTTCCATTAATGCATCTTCTTTAACCATTACGTTTTGTGCAATAAACTCAGCATCTAATAATTTAACATTTTCTAAAACTTCTTCAGCCTTATATGTAAATTCCCAGTGACCAACAGCAACATCAACACCAAGTAAATTCATAGCACCAACCATGTCTTTACCTCTTGTTTGTAATGCAGTCCAAGAACCTTGCCAAGTATCTCCACCATCTAATAATAGAGTTTTATCTTTACCAAAACTATCTCTTAAGTAGTCAACAACAGTTTTAATTTGAGCAAAACCACCTGTTCTACCCATAGCTTTTGCATGCTTTTCAAAGTTAACACAAGAGTAAGCATACTCAAGTCTTTTATTACCTTTAATTCCATAGTAATCTAATAACTTATCACCTACGATGTGTGGAGGCTTACCAAAGTTACCATGGAAACCTAAGTTTACACTTGGTTCTCTAAAATATACTGGTAATAACTGAGCATGAGAATCTGTCATATGTAAGAATCTTGCATTACCAAATGGCTTTAACTTATAGTAATCTTCTAATTTATTTGTAGTATCAGTCATTCTTGTATGAGAATTAGCAAATACAGGAGCAGCACCAAGTACTGCCATCATATAAACGAATTCTCTTCTACTTAATTTACTCATGTGATTTTAACCTTTATTTTTTATTTACTATTGTGCTGCTTCACCAACAACAGTGAAACCTAATGAAGTCCAAGCTTGCATTCCACCTCTATAGTATTTAATTTTTTCTGCTGGATAACCCATTTTTAATAGTGAGTATTCTGCATTTTTAACCATACCAGGTGTTTGTCCACACCAGTATCCATTACAATAAGCTACAATTGTTTTAGCATTAGAGAAATCAAGTGTTCCATCCTCTTTCTCTTCAACACCTAACTCATCTTCCATAGCTTCAATTGAACCTTCTTTACTGTCAAAACCAGTAAATGGAACATTAATTGCTCCAGGAATTCTTAATTTTGCAAACCATCCTGGTTTTCTTGAATCAACAATTGCAATAGACTCATCAGTTTGCGCTTTTTTCATAAATTCAATAAACTCAATTTCACCAACAGTTTCTACACCTTCTGCTAGTTTAATTGGTTGTGGAGTTCCTCTAAAAGTTGTCTCATATAAAGGAGAAATTTTACTTGTTTTTGATTGATTTCTCATCAATGTAAATTTTTCACCATTTAAATTCATTTCAATCGATTTAACACCTTTTGAAATAGGAACAAATTTAGAACTTCCTTCACTAGCTAAAGTAGATGTAGCACAAGATGCTAATAATGCACCAGCTATTAATAAACTCTTAACTTTTCTCATATATTTTTCTCCCTCTAAATCATATTTCATAATGATATTTTCTAATCTAAAAATATCACTATAAAAAAAAGTCAAGATACAAATCTTGACTTTTTTCCTACTACTTATTTTTTTATGTTAATATTTAAATCCATCACCTGGAACGGCTAATCTCCAAGTAGATTTTCCTTCTTCTTTTTGTTGTAATGCTCTTAATCCAAACGAACAAGCTCTCCAAGCTGCATAATCAACTGCTAACTTAGTTTTTGATCTTTTGATTTTATTTGGCTTGCTTTTAAAGTGTAAAGGGTTAACCTCTTTTGCACCAGTTTTTAAAGCCTCTTCAACAGAAAGAATTAAATCAGAGTTATTTACGTTTAATCTTCTAAACTCAACACCCTCTTTAATTGCAGACTTATTAAATTTCTTAGCATTTGCCAATACTTTTTTAATACCATGCTTTTCAACGCTACATACTTCTTTTACATCTAACTTTACAGATTTTTCAGGAGTTAAATGACCATGATTGTGAGCAAACGCTGATGTTACAGCTAATGAAGCGATTGCTACAGTAGTTACTAAAATCTTTTTCATTATCTCTTCCCCTTACTTTCTAATATCCGGACCATCAACTGGCATACCGTTTGACATATAAGACATGAAGTATAATAACTCTCTCATCTCTTTACTATCAGCTTTTGGTGGGTTTTGACCTTGATCTTTAACACATCCAGCCATTCTTCTCTCTAATGTTCCAAGTCCATTATTATTAGCATCTTTAGCTGCCCACTTTAACCTATATACAGGGAAGTGTGAAGTATGTCCTAATAATTGAGATAAAGATTCATTTCTAACTCTTTGTGCTGCACCTTGAACGTGACAAGTTGCACAAGAAAGTTTTAAATAACCTCTTTGAGTATAGTAGAACTCTTTTCCTCTTTCATAAGCTTCAGCCGCTGCTTTTGATTGGATTTTTACATCAACCATTTTTTCTTCATCTTGAGCTGATTGAACAAAGAAAGCTTGTAAATTAGCCATCTTACCTTTAGAAGTTTTCCATTTTTTCTCACCATTTGAAGTTAAACACTCATTAACAGCAACAGTTAAAGTAACAACTTCATTTCTTTTTTCATCAAAGTATGGATAGTCAGTTGCAGCTTTTACTGGTTCAGGGAAACAGTTAGCAAAAGATTTACCATTAGCAAATTTTTTACCATATAACTCTTCACCTGCTTCAACCCACTCTTCAGTTGGCGGGAACTCCTTGATTTCATCATAAGAAGCTTTTCCATTCTTAGAGAATGCATAGTTTCCAATTGAGAACTCTTTGTGTTTAATTCCACTAATAATGTTGTTTTTTAATTCATCATCAGTTGAATATGGGAAAAAAGTATTTCTATTTTTTTCAGGATTTTCGAATTTCGCTTCAAAGTATTTAATTAAAGCAAGTCTATCTTTTTCAGCTTGTGCATTAAAGTCTGCTGCATTTAATGCACACGTAGTTAATGCTACTAAGGCTGTTGTCTTAGCAATTTTTGATAACATCATCTCTCCTTAATTTTATCGTCTAATAACTACTCCAAAGAGTAGTTAATTATTTAATTTTCCCTTTACTTGTTTGAGTAGTACCTTTCATATCAACCCAAGTAATTTCAACTTTATCACCCTTTTTAGCTCCTACAGCTTCAGCGTTAAATTTGAATTTAACATAAGGGTTTTTAGATAAGAATTGAGAAGTAGATACTTCGTATACTAACTTACCATTAACTTTTGCAGTCATATAGTTAATCCAGTTAGCTTCTTTTTTTGCTCTTTTTGCTTCTTGGTGAGATAGCATAGCGTGGTTAGCCATAGCTTTAACAGTTACAACGCCTTTTTTTAATTTTGCTTTAATTCTTGTTTTTTTAGCCATTTTTTAATTCCTTTTGCTTTTCTTTTTTTATTTTGATTCTAATTTATAAAATATTATTTAGTAGTTGGAATTAAATCAACCACCACATCCACCAATAGTTACTTTAACTAATTTAGAAGCAGAGTATAATTTTCCACCCTCTTCAACGATTGCAGTAACATTACCAGTTTTTTGCATTTTGATTCTTACAGAGTAATCAATGATTCCACCCTCAGGTACAGTAAATACTGCAACTAATGCTTCAGGGTTAGCATCTTGTAAAATTGCCACTTTTGAACCAGCTAATTTAGATGATACTGTTACAGGAATAACTGCACCGTTTTCAGCAATATCTGGAGCTTTTAATTTAACTTTACCTTTAGTAGTTGTAGATGTTCCAAAAATTTCGTTAAGAGCACCGTCTACTTTTGCAGCATCCCATGCTTTTGGTTTTGTTTCTCTAAAATTAACAGCGCTTAATGTAGATGGAGCTGTCATTGAAACAGCTAATGCACCAATTCCTAATCCTAAAAAGTTTCTTCTATTCATTTTTCTTCCTTTAAATTATTTAATCGTTTTTAAATAAGCAACAAGTGCTTTAATTTCACCATCATCTAACCAACCATTTTTACCAAATGCTGGCATAGCAGAGATTGGGTTTGTTGTATATGGATCATAAATTTTGTCATATAATGCTTGTTCTGGCCAGTATTGTAATGCCATTAATTTTGGTCCTAAACTTCCTGGTCCATCAAGAGATTTACCTTCAATTCCATGACAAGCAATACAGTTACCAAGTTTTTTAGTCATAAAGATTTTTTCACCTTTTTTAACTAAAGCATCATTTGCAGCAGCACCTGTAATTGCTAAACTACTAATAGCAGATGCTATTAGTAACTTTTTGATTAATTTCATACTCTCTCCTTATTTACTCTCATCAATGATGTAATCAACAATTTTCTTGAAATCATCATCTGAGATTGTCATTGCAGTTCCCTTTGGAGGCATTGCATTGATACCGTCAATTCCGTTTGTATAAACTTCTTCAATTCCCTTTTCAAGAGCTTCTTCCCAAGCTTCTTTGTCACCAATTACAGGAGCACCAATTGCTTTGTTTGAGTGACAAGCAGAACAATAAGTTGCATAGTTTTCAACAACTACTGGATCAGCACCACTAGCTACTGCAACTACAGGCTCTTTCCAAGTTCTTTCAGTTGAAATAGGCTCATTTGCATTAGGTGCTAAATCAACTTTAATTTTCATTAATAAATCATCAGTAGTTTTACCTTTACCAAACTGTTTTTCAATACAATTACTCATACATCTATCACCCTTACCATAAATAGTTGGATCTGATAAAAGTGCTTTCATGTTTTTTGGACCTTGGTGAGGGTCTTTTGTATCTACTTCTGGATAGAAACCATTAACATTTGGCATTTCAATTTTATCGAAGTTATCTTTGCTTAATACAAACTCTTCATCCATTTCAACACCATCAACTTTAATACCATTTGCAGCTAATAAAAATGCAGTAATTGCATAAGTTTCACTGTTTGTTAAAGTTTTAGGAGCAGTAAATGGCATAGACTCTTGGATATACCAGTAAAGTGTACTTGCGTATGGCCAGTAAGATCCAATTGTTTTTAATGCAACATCTGGATTAGGAGGATTATCAGCTGGGTTAAGTCTTTGGATATGTAAATCTTTAACATCACCACCAGCTAATGTAGGATAACCTTTTCCACCAGCACCAAATTCACCGTGACACATAGCACATTGAGCATCATAAAGTTCTTCACCCCATTCTACAGAACCTTCAGCTTTTTTAGGCTTTCCATTCTCTATTACAGGCTCACCATGTTTCATATCATATTTAGGTAAACCAGTACCATCTGGTTTAACATCAAGATTCCAAACTTTGATCTCTTTTTTAGTTGCTAATCTACCATTGTTGTAGTTTTTAGTCTCTTGCATATTTAAATGATATGGTCCATCCATTCCTTTTACAGAATTATATTTAACCGCACCATCCACAGATCTATTGTCACCTGCAACTAAAGAAGTTGCTAAAAGAGTAGATAATCCAAGAGCTGTAAGTGTAGACTTAAGCTTTGTTGTGTTTTCTAATTTGAACATTATTACATACTCCTTCTTTAGTAATTTCCCAAGTTACAATAGCATTTCTATGATAAACAGACTCAACACCAACTGCTTCAGTCTCTTGATCAATTGTTGGCTGAATATTTCCAAAGTCATCTCTAGCTCTTGATGCTAATAATAGAGGCTTCCCATCCCATTTAGTTACATAAGAGAATCTAGTCCAAGATTTTGGTAATACTAAACCTTTTAGGCTTGCTTCAACCCAGTTGTCTCCACCATCAAATGAAATATCAACACCTGTAATTGTTCCATGACCTGTCCAAGCAAGACCTTCAATTTCAACCATATCACCTTTCTTAAGGTGTGTCCATGGTTTTTCAGGACATGGAGAAGTAATAACAGAGTTAACTTCATTTACCCAGAAGTATCTAATTGCTTTTCCGCCTTTTTGAACCATAGTATATTTAGAAGTTTCTTCTTTCGAATGCCAAGGCTTATCAGAGAATTCTAATCTTCTTAACCACTTAGTGTTTAAGTTACCTTCCCAACCTGGAACAATTAATCTTACAGGATAACCTTGTTCAGGTCTTAAAGCTTCACCATTTTGAGCCCAAACAACCATTACATCATCAAGTGCTTTCTCAACTGGAATAGTTCTTGGATTTGATGCATTATCAGAACCTTCTGCTAGCATCCATACTGCATCTTTTTCTAAACCAACATCTTCAAGAATTGTCTTAAGCATTACACCAGTCCATTCTGCTGCACTCATAAGACCTTTCATAAATTGTAATGAATTAAATTGTGGTCCTCTCCACTCAGGAGCACCATTTGCAGGACACTCGATGAAGTAAATTCTAGATTCACTTGGGTATCTTTTAAGATCATCTAAAGTTAAAACAATCTCTTTTTTAACCTTATCACCACAAATCATTAATCTCCACTCATTTGGATCAACGTGAGCTGTTCCACCATGATCTCTTGTAAAGAATAAACCATTTGGAGTTACAATACCTTCAGATTCATGAATTGGACACATAGAAACTGACGCATAATAATCTCCCGATGAGAATAAAGAGTGAGTTCTTCTAATGTTGTTATGTTCATACGGTGATGGTATTCCATAAAGATTTTTATCAACAGGGTCACCAAGCTTTTGTCCCCATGGTGCTTCATTGATAATTGCCGGATCATCAGCTTTTACTTTTACCGGTGATACTACATTTGCTGCTGCAATAGCACCAGCTGAATAAACTGCAGTTTTTCTAAAAAAGTCTCTTCTACTTAACTTTGATTCAGAAGAAGTAGTAGTTACATCTTTATTAGAAACTTCACTAACTTTTGTCATTTCCCCTCCTTTAAATGTTGATATTTACTCAAAAATATCGACTATCACAAAATTATAGTTTGCATATCTTAATAAAAACTAAATTGTCTACTATAATTTTTTCTTATACTAAAGAAATAAAAACTATTCATTAGTTTTATATATGTCAATCATTAAGACTTCTTATAATAACTCAGCTTTATAGCTAAAGAATAGCATTATGTATGATTTTTTTCATTATTAATACCATCAGATAGAATTTTTAAAACGGTTAATATCGATATTATACAATTATAATAGAATTTACGCTAGGAAAAAGTTTACGAAAAGAAAATAATTTTATATAT
>Ga0209379_10001927_pt1 | contig 13009 bp, 9 predicted proteins | sample tdDd001_FD_187124 | JGI IMG/M metagenome (GOLD analysis project Ga0209379, IMG submission 187124) | Marine sediment microbial communities from the Atlantic coast under amendment with organic carbon and nitrate - tdDd00.1 (SPAdes)... | ecosystem: Environmental > Aquatic > Marine > Coastal >...
AGAGCCGTATTGTTCAATACCACTTGGATAGGACGCATGACCGAACCAAGTTGTTTTTGGCCGCTGCCTGATTGTTGCAGCTTGAACAGCTCTAGACGGTGCACAAAACCAATGATGTTGTCTTTCTGCTCACTGTAAACCAGTGGACGAGAGAAAGGCGTCTCTTTGTGCTTCTCTAGGAAGTCATTAATGGTCATGGTCGCGTCTACGCGGAATACTACCGGACGCGGTGTCATGACTTGCGTTACTGGCACATCTTGAATGCCAAGCAGGTTGCTCAGGATCTTTGATTCACCTTCTGCGAACTCACCACTTTCTTTTGCCAGGATGGCCATCGCAGACAACTCATCACGCATCTTCGGTGCTTCGTGGTTTCGAGCAAGGCGCTTAGTGATTTGTTCTGAGAACCATACGAACGGGGTGAGTGCCCATACCATCCAGCGCAGTGATACAGCAGCAGCTGGTGCAAGTTGGCGCCAGTACGTCGCACCAATCGTCTTAGGAACGATTTCTGAAAGAACAAGAATCGCCAGTGTCAGTACCGCAGAGAAGATGCCCAGAGCTTCACTACCAAAGACGACCGCCGCCTGTGCACCTGCCGTTGCTGCACCAATAGTGTGAGCAATGGTGTTCAGCGTCAGGATAGAAGCCAAAGGTCGGTCGATGTCTGCTTTCAGCTTGTCTAATTGAGCGGAAGCAGGGTGCCCCTGTTGTTTGAGCTGCGCAATGTAGCTCGGACTGATACTCAGTAGAACCGCCTCCAGTACCGAACAGATAAACGAAATGCCGATAGCAATAGAGATATAAATGGATAACAGCAGCATAGTTGCCCTTGAATGTAATGTGATAGTCGGGATTTTAAGCGATTATAACCGCAAAAGCGCCCTATAAATCGTTCTAATTGCGTTAGAAAGCAAGCGCTTTGCCCGTACAAGTAGTAACAAATTGTGAGTTATTACTCATATTATGGCTAAAACTACGTCAGAAAATCGAAAGATCGCTTACAAACCTTTGCCAGATGGGGCATTTATGTTTTAGAGTGAGGTGAATTCGATAACATATGAGAAGGGAAACCTAATGAACAAGACCCAATTAATCGACTTTATTGCAGAGAAAGCAGACCTATCTAAAGCACAAGCTAAAGCTGCTCTTGAAGCAACTCTTGAGGGTGTTACTGGCGCTCTTAAAGAGGGTGACCAAGTTCAACTAATTGGTTTTGGTACATTCAAAGTAAACCACCGTGCAGCGCGCACTGGTCGTAACCCTAAAACTGGTGACGAGATTCAAATCGCAGCAGCTAACGTACCTGCATTCGTAGCAGGTAAAGCGCTGAAAGAATCAGTAAACTAAGTTAAAATGCACCGAGGTATCCTGCCTCGGTGCAATTTCATGAAAAAACATCTACTCACTTCACTCCTTCTATCAAGCCTCGCTCTTGTTGGCTGTTCATCTGTAGAAACCCCAAACCTTGATCAGTTTACCCATTTTTCTGGCGGTAAAATTCTGGGTGATGCCACTAGTTTGTATTGGATGACCGAACGTTTGACACGCGTCAGCACAGCAGCAGACTATGTAACTATGGGCGATTACGGTTCATATCAGAGTGATTATCGTTGGGATGACGGTGAGCTCAGAGAGTTGATTCGAAAAGGTGAGCAACTCGATGCCAAACAAGGATTGGTGCCTTTTCAAATCCACATCCGATTTAATAAAGATGGCGACGCGATTTATCAGCAATACCGTATGAACGGAAAAGTGCTGCCTTTACAGCGTGATCAGCTAGAGCGTTACAAGACAGAAGCAAATGATGTGGTTGCTGCAATCAAGGGGCAATCTCGTGAAGGCCAGAGCCTAATTCAAGGTTATTGGGATGGCGAAACGTTCGAAACCTGCAAAGGACGCGAGTTTGCGACGCTGGAGTTTAACCAGACGTTGCCTAAGTTTGTGATTGATAGATTGGCGTCTGTGGACAGCTACATTGCGTTTATCGGTAAAGAGTCACGCAATACGGCAACTGTCGATGAGTTGCTGATGCTAAATGATGACAACTTTGATTGTATCCGGCGACCAAAACTGATCTCTGAGTAAGCTTCACGTTTTATGTCAGCGATTCAAATAAATAAAAAAGGCGCTTAGTGCGCCTTTTGTCTTTTTAGCCAACTGAAGTTGTTTTTATTTATCTTGCTCACGTGCGATTGCACGGTAGCCGATGTCATTACGATGGAACATGCCATCCCAACTGATCTGTTTCGCGAGCTCGTAAGCACGTTGCTGCGCTTCTGATACGCTGTTGCCAAGTGCGGTTGCACAAAGAACACGACCACCGTTTGTCACGATGTCGCCATCTTTGTTATCTGTACCGGCATGGAAGACTTTCTCGCCTTCAATTTCAACTTGTGGCAGACCCGAAATTACGTCGCCTTTGTTGTACGAGGCAGGGTAGCCGCCGGCTGCTAGCACGATACCAATTGATGCTCGTGGATCCCATTTTGATTCCACTTGATCCAGTTTCTCGTCGATTGCCGCTAGGCATAGATCAACAAGATCCGATTCCATACGCATCATGATCGGTTGCGTCTCAGGGTCACCGAAGCGGCAGTTGTACTCGATCACTTTCGGAGTGCCGTCTTTGTCGATCATCAGACCCGCGTATAGGAAACCAGTGTAAGGGTTACCTTCAGAGGCCATGCCGCGTACCGTTGGGTAAATCACTTCTTCCATAATGCGGTTGTGGATTTCTTGTGTCACGACTGGAGCAGGAGAGTATGCCCCCATGCCACCTGTGTTAGGACCGGTATCTTTGTCACCGACACGTTTGTGATCTTGGCTGGTGGCCATTGGCAGAACGTTCTCACCATCCACCATTACGATGAAGCTTGCTTCTTCGCCATCTAGGAACTCTTCGATAACGACGCGGCTACCTGCATCACCAAATGCGTTGCCTGCTAGCATGTCTTTGATTGCTTCTTCGGCTTCTTCTAGTGTCATCGCAACGATAACGCCTTTACCAGCAGCAAGACCATCAGCTTTCACCACAATCGGCGCACCTTGTTCACGTACGTAAGCAAGGGCTGGTTCGATTTCAGTGAAGTTCGCGTATGCGCCCGTTGGGATTTGGTGACGAGCAAGGAAGTCTTTGGTAAACGCTTTAGAGCCTTCAAGCTGTGCTGCTGCTTGTGTTGGACCAAAGATTGGCAGACCTGCTTCGCGGAAAGCATCCACAACACCGATAACCAGCGGCGCTTCAGGACCGACAATAGTCAGTTCAACCGCTTTCTCTTTTGCAAAAGCAACCAAGCCAGCGATGTCTTCTACAGCGATGTTTACGTTCTCTAGTTTAGGCTCAAGTGCTGTGCCTGCGTTACCTGGAGCAACGAAGATAGTCTCAACATTTGGGTTTTGCGCCGCTTTCCAACCTAGTGCGTGTTCACGACCACCTGAACCAATAATCAATACATTCATGTTTTAAAATCCTTATAGCTGCTTCAGAGCCTTTATTTCTGTGTCAAACATGCTCACTTATAGTCATAAGCTCCGCGTGTTTTCCTTGAACTAAAGTCACTGACTTGCTCTACGTATTTCAAATATCGGAATATTTAAAAAACAAAATTATAAGCTTTGCTCAAAGTAGTTGGTGATGTGGCTAGGCAGCAATTGAGCCCATCCCCGGGAGCATAGCCCGCTATGTGACCGGGGTGGGCGAAAGCAGCTAACGACGCCACAGTGCCAAATACGAAGAGGAAATTAGTGGCGGAAGTGACGCATGCCCGTAAAGATCATCGCCATGCCGTGCTCATCTGCTGCTGCGATAACTTCGTCATCACGCATAGAGCCACCCGGTTGGATAACACACTTAATGCCTGCTTCTGCAGCTGCATCGATACCATCACGGAATGGGAAGAAAGCGTCAGATGCCATTACGCTACCTGCAACTTCTAGGCCTTCGTCTGCAGCTTTGATGCCTGCAATCTTCGCAGAGTAAACGCGGCTCATTTGGCCAGCACCTACACCGATAGTCATGTCACCTTTTGCGTAAACAATCGCGTTTGATTTCACGTATTTCGCTACCTTCCAGCAGAATAGGGCATCTTTCAGCTCTTCTTCTGTTGGTTGACGCTTAGAAACCACTTTTAGGTCGTCTAGGCTGACCATGCCTTGGTCACGGTCTTGAACCAGTAGGCCGCCGTTAACGCGTTTAACATCAAAGCCAGTTGTCTTCGTTGACCATTCGCCACACTCAAGTAGACGCACGTTCTTCTTCGCTGCAACCACTTCAATCGCTTCAGCAGAAACAGAAGGTGCGATGATTACTTCAACGAATTGACGCTCAACGATAGCGGTTGCTGTTGCAGCATCTAGCTCTTGGTTGAATGCAATGATGCCGCCGAATGCAGATGTTGGGTCAGTTTGGTAAGCGCGGTTGTACGCTTCTAGAATGTCTTTACCTAGAGCTACACCACATGGGTTCGCGTGCTTTACGATCACACATGCAGGCTCGTTGAACTCTTTTACACACTCAAGTGCTGCGTCAGTGTCTGCGATGTTGTTGTAAGAAAGGGCTTTACCTTGGATTTGGCGAGCAGTTGAAACAGATGCTTCTTGTGGGTTAGCTTCAACATAGAATGCGGCTGCTTGGTGGCTGTTCTCACCGTAGCGCATGTCTTGCTTCTTCTCGAACTGTTGGTTGAAAGTACGTGGGAATTTCGACTCTTCATCACCTTCTTTGTTCTCACCATAAGATGGAACCATAGTGCCGAAGTAGTTTGCGATCATGCCATCGTAAGCCGCAGTGTGTTCGAATGCTGCGATAGCAAGGTCGAAGCGCGTTTCTAGAGTAAGAGATTTGTCGTTTGCGTCCATCTCTGCGATTACGCGCTGGTAATCACCTGCGTTAACTACGATAGTTACGTCTTTGTGGTTTTTCGCTGCAGAGCGAACCATTGTTGGACCACCGATATCGATGTTCTCAACTGCATCAGCAAGCGTACAGCCTTCTTTAGCAACGGTTTCTGCGAATGGGTATAGGTTAACAACAACCATATCGATAGGGTTGATGCCGTGCTTTTCCATCACGTCATCATCTTGGCCACGACGACCCAGCACACCACCGTGAACTTTCGGGTGAAGCGTTTTAACGCGACCGTCCATCATTTCTGGGAAACCAGTGTAGTCAGAGACTTCTGTTACAGCGATGCCTTGTTCTGCAAGTAGACGAGCCGTACCACCAGTAGATAGGATATCGACACCGCGCTCAGCAAGAGCTTGTGCAAACTCAACAATACCTGTTTTGTCTGATACGCTGATAAGCGCACGGCGAATAGGACGAGCGTTGTTCATGCTTCCATTTTCCTCAAATTCACGGAGTTAAAGATGTTTGCCAAAAATGAACTTGTTTTTACCTCTTGGGGTAAAATATTGGCCAGTTTTGGTAAAGACCTTTGCGGGGCGTTTTCATGCTTAGAAAACAGTCTCCACTATTTGATGGCGCGTATTCTAACCAATTTATTACAAAAAAGCTCGCGCAATCGTTTGGCATCTCAAAAATAATTGCAAAAAACTCGATCTTTGGCTTTAAAAGTAACGAGATAGTTAATAAGGAAAGTTATGTTTCAGATAGGTGAACTGGCGAAACGCTGTGGTGTGACTGCCGACACACTCCGATTCTATGAGAAAAATGCGCTGATTAAACCCGCAGGACGAAGTGATTCGGGTTATCGCCTGTATAACGAAGAGAACCAAAAGCAGGTGCGTTTTATTCTCAAAGCGAAAGAGCTGGGCCTAAGTTTGGATGAAATAAAAGAGCTCCTTGAGATCAAATTAGAGGCAACAGAACACAGCTGTGCGGAGGTAAAAGCCATCACTTCTGCAAAGTTAACTTTAATTGATGAAAAAATCGCGGAACTGACAAAAATTCGTGCGGCATTAAAGAAGATAAATGACGCTTGCTGCGGGCATAACAATGACGATGCTAGCCATTGTTCTATCCTCGCAGCCCTTGAGTAGCGTGCTACTTAACTTAAGTTTGCATTTTTGACGGCTTGCTTTTCTAGGTTCAAGCCGTTTTCCCACCTATAATCTCGGCTTTAGTCGACCGTAAGAATGTGTAGTCCTATCTATTCCTAAAGCGACGCTGTCTATCAGATACGAGAGTTTTCATACATGGTTGGAGTCTATTTTCAAATCAATGACTGGGTTTTAAGCGTTGATGAAAATAAGCTGTATCGACAAGACAGGGAAGTTACCGTTGAGCCACGCTTAATTAATCTGCTGCATTTCCTTGCCGAGCACGCCAGTGAAGTATTCAATCGTGAAGAGCTAATCCAATATGTTTGGGCAGGCGCGATTGTCACTGACCAAGTGGTGACACAGTCGATCTTTGAATTGCGCAAGCTGTTACGTGATGGTCGAGAGGAAAACATCAGCTACGTTATTACTGTGCCTAAGCGCGGTTATAAGTTGGTGGCGAACGTTAAGCCAATGACGCACGAGGAATTCCTTGTATGCCGTCATTGCGATCATGATGATGACTTGCCATTTGTTGAAGCAAACGAAGAAGCGTTACCTGAAACGCCAGCACCAGCGGTAACCTTTCCGGCAGGACCTCTGACTCGTGCGGTGTGCGAGATGTCGAAAGAGAAAAAAGCGCCGCGTAAACCAAACAAAATCAGCCCATGGCGATTGGGTTTTATGAACTTCATCTGGATTAGCATCTTAGTTGTGGTGATGGGCGTGTTTACGTATAAGCAATCAGAGGTGCGCATCACCCAAGCTATCGATACGCATTTAATAGAGTTTAAGTTCCAAGATAACTTCGGCAGGGATGATTTAAGTTACGAATTGGCCGATGGCTTTGCACAAAAGCTGATGGCTGATATTGCTCAGGTTAGTGACTATCGTGTGATGCTCAAAAAAGCTGCTTTTACCAACGGTATTGTTCCGGGTAAGTCGGTGTTGGTACGCGTTAGAGAAAACGATGGTGGTAACTTTCTTGAGGTGGAGTACCGTAATAATTCATCTGAGAAGGTGCTTTTTAGTCGTCAATATGCACTTATGAGCAACCACTTGAAGACGGTATTGCAGCAAGCTTCTTTGGATTTAATGACGGTACTGAAAGTGCCAGATGCAAAACTGAAGTCGAAAGTGCTGGTGGCTGGCATGCCCAATAATCCAGAAGCTCTAGAGTTGTTTATACAAGCTAACCATTATCTAAATGTTTCGGATGCAAAGCAGTTTCAGCATGGTATTGATTTGATGGAGAAAATTCTCGAAGTTGAGTCGGATAATGCTTATGTTCAGGCTGAGCTGTTAATTGCCTACCATGTGCAGAGAGCATTAGACCCTGCATTGGAACTAAGAAAAGGCAGAGTGCAGCAACTGAGCGATAAGTTAGAGACCAATACCAAGATGATGCTAGGGCCTATTCAGCCTCGGATTTATGAAGCTTTGGCGTTACATGAAACCATCATTGGTGATCTCGACTTGGCAAAGCGTCATTTGAATCAAGCGCTAGGGTTGCGTGATTCGGTTTTGTCGTACGTGATTCGTGGTAAGCATGCCGAGCTTGATGGTGATTTGGATTTGGCGAGTGAGTCCTACAGTGAAGCCTTCTATATAGATACGTCTGTTGAGACCTATCTGTTGTGCGAAAACTTGGTTTTCCCAAGCAACATGAAGGCGATTGATTACGCCATGTATCGCGCAGTGCACCCTTCGGTAGTTCGTATGCTGTAATCAAACCAGTTTTTGATCGGCAAAGATACTGAGCTCTTCACTTCGGTGAGGGGCTTTCTTGTATCTGCACAATTAAAGCTTACCGCTGCTTCTTTCTTTAAATAGAACTTGCTTTACTGGGGGAGAGGGCTTTTCAATCTCTATTCTCTATTCTCTATTCTCTATTCTCTATTCTCTATTCTCTATTCTCTATTCTCTATTCTCGCTACCTTTATATCCGTTTGTCGCCAAGTAGAAGGTTGTCCTTGTGCGATTTGCTATACCCATCTTCCGTTTGTGCTTTTCAAGCAGCCCCGACACACTGTTATTTGCCTGAAGTAGTGTGTGCATCTACGCATAGCAGAAGCAAAAAACCAAGAAACTTTGATGTAAGTCAATTGCCCTATTAGGGGAGGAAAAGGCTGTATCAACAGTTCAGGTAATTTGCTGGGCTTTGTCTTGATGTTGATAGTCGTTGATAAGGTTGATGGAAAATTTGTTGAGGTTGATGTTTTTAGATTTTGAGATAGAGCGTTTTAGATTCGAACTATAAATCATTGTATTTATTGGTTTTGTGTTTTTTGGTTTATCAGGTTTATCTCAACTTTATATCGATGGGGTAATTGTTTTATTGATAACCCCAAGTTTATTTTTTTCCCAGCTTTTGGGCGTAGTCTTCACTTCGAAATTTAGCGAGGTCGAGTGACTTCTTTCTCATAGCATCTCGCTAATTACCATTCAGTTTGAGTCATTGAGGCTCGAGTAGAATAGATTTGGAGATGTTATGTCATCGAATACAAAAAAAATCGGTCTAATCGCCTGTACGGGTGTTGTTGCCGGTAACATGATGGGTAGTGGTATTGCACTATTACCTTCTAGTCTTGCCTCCGTAGGCTCTGTTTCAATCTTCAGTTGGCTGATCTGTTTGATCGGTGCACTTAGTTTAGCGTTCGTTTACGCTCGTCTGGCAACCAAAAACCCACAAGAAGGTGGTCCTATCGCTTATGCTGGCGAAGTGTCTCCGGTATTTGGTTTCCAAACGGGCGTTCTTTATTACCACGCGAACTGGATTGGTAACCTAGCTATTGCCATTACAGGTGTTTCTTACCTTTCAGTATTCTTCCCTGTGCTTAACAACCCAATCCCAGCAGGTATTGCGACGATTGCATCGGTATGGATCTTCACTTTCGTCAACCTACTTGGTGGTAGCTGGGTAAGCCGTCTATGTACGCTTGGTCTAGTTCTTATCCTTATCCCTGTTGTTGGTACAGCAGCATTTGGTTGGACGCACTTCGACACTGCGCTTTACAGCCAAAACTGGAACGTATCAGCAGGCACTGACAGCCACGCGGTAGTAACTGCGGTTCTTATCTGTCTATGGTCATTCGTAGGTGTGGAATCAGCAGCGGTATCTACTGGTATGGTAGAAAACCCTAAACGTACCGTACCACTAGCAACTATGTTGGGTACTGGTATCGCAGGTGTGATTTACATCCTATCAACTCAAATGATTAGCGGCATGTTCCCTGCGTCAGAAGTTGCGGCATCAGGTGCGCCATTTGCACTAGCAACCACTGAGCTATTCGGTAGCTGGACAGCACCATTCGTATCAGCGTTTACAGCACTAGCATGTTTCACTTCGCTAGGTTCTTGGATGATGCTAGTAGGTGAAGCAGGTAAACGCGCAGCCAACGATGGCAACTTCCCTAAAATCTACGGTGAAACTGATAAAAACGGTGTGCCTAAGAAAGGTCTAATCCTTGCGTCAATCAAGATGACTGCGCTAATGGTTGTACTGATGTTCTTCAGCTCTAAAACAGCACACGCATCAGACCTGTTCAACCAGTTAACAACTGACGCAGTACTACTAACTATGCTGCCTTACTTCTACTCAAGCATTAACTTGATTCGCTTCGAAGGTATGACAACACGCAACGGCTTCGTAATGTTGTTCTCTGGTGTGGCTTGTCTGTTCTGCTTCATCGCACTAGCGGGTGCAGAGGGCGGTACGCTAACAGCAACCTTCATCGTGTCTCTTGTTATCTTGATGTTCTACAGCAAAAAAGCAGGTCTAGCTCAGTACATGAAGCTTCATGCTGACGAAGACGTAGCTGCTCAAGCAAGCAACTAATCCCCAAAACGCTGGCACTACGGTGCCAGCCCATAAAACCCAAATTCACGCGGCGCTCACCTTACTCATTGCCTGTAAATGGCAAAGAGCGCCCTCATTCGCCTTGGAGATGTCCAAATGAATATATTCGCTATCTTGAACCACATGGGTGTGTTCTTTAAAGAAGAGCCAGTTCATCAACTTCACGCTGCTCTTGAGAAAGCGGGCTACGAAGTGGTTTACCCAGTAGATGATAAAGACTTGATCAAAATGATTGAGATGAACCCACGCATTTGCGGTGTGCTGTTCGACTGGGATAAATACTCACTAGAGCTATGTGAACGTATTAGCCAAATCAACGAAAAACTACCTGTTCACGCATTTGCTAACGAACAGTCTACTCTAGACATTTCACTAACAGACCTACGTCTAAACGTGAGCTTCTTCGAGTACGCTTTAGGTATGGCTGACGACATCGCTATCAAAATCAACCAAGCGACAGAGGCATACAAAGATGCAATCATGCCTCCATTCACTAAAGCACTATTCAAATACGTAGAAGAAGGTAAATACACCTTCTGTACTCCAGGTCACATGGGTGGTACTGCATTCCAGAAAAGCCCTGCTGGTAGCATTTTCTACGATTTTTACGGTCCAAACACATTTAAAGCGGACGTATCAATCTCAATGCCTGAACTAGGTTCTCTACTAGACCACTCAGGCCCACATAAAGATGCAGAAGAATACATCGCACGTACATTCAATGCAGACAGCTCTTACATCGTAACGAACGGTACGTCTACATCGAACAAAATCGTTGGCATGTACTCAGCGCCTGCGGGCAGCACAGTACTGATTGACCGTAACTGTCACAAATCTCTGACTCACCTAATGATGATGAGCGACGTGACACCAATCTACTTCCGCCCAACTCGTAACGCATACGGCATCCTTGGTGGTATTCCACAAAGCGAATTCAGCCGCGATGTGATTGCAGAGAAAGTAGCGAAAACACCAGGTGCAACTGCGCCAAGTTACGCAGTAGTGACTAACTCAACTTACGATGGCCTGTTGTACAACACGCAGTTCATCAAAGAGTCGCTAGATTGTAAACACATCCACTTCGACAGTGCTTGGGTGCCTTACACTAACTTCAACCCAATTTACGAAGGTAAATGTGGTATGAGTGGTGAAGCGATGCCAGGTAAAGTGTTCTACGAGACACAATCAACACACAAACTGTTGGCAGCATTCTCACAAGCTTCAATGATCCACGTGAAAGGTGACTTTGATAAAGAATCTTTCAACGAAGCATTCATGATGCACACTTCAACTTCACCTCAGTACGGCATTGTTGCTTCTACTGAAACTGCAGCGGCAATGATGCGCGGCAACACCGGTAAGAAGTTGATGCAAGATTCTATCGATCGCGCAATTCGCTTCCGCAAAGAGATTAAACGTCTAGAAGCAGAAAGCGACAGTTGGTTCTTCGATGTATGGCAACCAGAAAACATCGATAGCACTGAATGTTGGAAACTAGACCCTAGCGACACCTGGCACGGCTTCAAGAACATGGATGACAACCACATGTATCTTGACCCAATCAAAGTAACGCTACTGACTCCGGGGATGAATAAAGAGGGCGAACTAGAAGAATCAGGTATTCCTGCTTCGCTGGTGGCTAAATTCCTAGACGAACGCGGCATCGTGGTTGAGAAAACAGGTCCATACAACTTGTTGTTCCTATTCTCAATCGGTATCGACAAATCAAAAGCAATGCAATTGCTACGCGGCCTAACTGAATTTAAACGTGGCTACGACTTGAACCTAACCATCAAGAGCTTCCTACCTTCGCTATACAACGAAGATCCAAGCTTCTATGAAGGCATGCGCGTTCAAGATCTAGCACAAGCAATTCATAACCTAACTAAGAAATACAACCTACCAGAGCTAATGTACAAAGCGTTCGATGTTCTTCCAGAAATGAAAGTAACACCACACGCAGCATGGCAAGAAGAGCTTCGTGGTAACGTGGAAGAAATCAAACTGGAAGAAATGGTTGGTCGCGTAAGTGCGAACATGATCCTTCCTTACCCTCCAGGTGTGCCACTAGTACTTCCTGGTGAAATGGTGACTCAAGAGTCTCGCCCTGTGTTGGATTTCCTAGAGATGCTTTGTGAGATCGGTGCACATTACCCAGGTTTCGAAACCGACATCCACGGTTTATACCAACAAAAAGATGGTAGCTACACAGTAAAAGTATTGAAGAACTAAGTTCCTCTCGAAGATGGCGCCATTGGGAATGCAAGCATGCTCCACTCTTATGAGCTCAATGTGTCATCGAACAACCGCGACATTTAGATATACCCCTAACTAATCTGTCGTAAAGAGAAGGGCAAGGATGCTCTGATCTTTTCTTCTATATATAGAAGAAACACTTTTCCAAGACTTCACCTGAAGTACCCCAAATAAAAAGCAAAGACCAAAGAGCAGTTCGTTATCGTTCTGCTCTTTTTTTTCGTCTTTATATAAATAGAAAGAGAAAAAGAACCAAGAGAGATAAGATCAGCAACCGAAATCATTAGGAAATCGATGATCTTCCAACTCAGAAATAAGATGTTTACTCATGAAAAGATCCTCTTCAACCTGAAAAATTAGACAAGATCGTTGAGTATCTATGCAGAGTGCTTGTTATTTGTTCGGTTGAAAGTTTTTTTGCAAAAAACGCTTGTGCTAATTTCTCAACCCCCTATACTGCGCATCCACCGACACGGAGTGAGACGAAAGTCACACAGCGAGTCGGGAAGAGAGAAAAAAGAATTTAAAAAAATGCTTGACTCTCTCACGGTGTGAAGTAAGATACGCACCCCTAACGACAAGTAACTAAGTTACTGAAAATGTTAGAAAAGCTCTTTAAAAATAAGAACCTATCAATCTGTGTGGGCACTCGTTGATGATAATCCAATTAGAAACTTCGGTTTCAAATTAGGTTTCAATGATACGAAGTGACCATTGAGTCGAAAGACTCAGCACAGTCAATTCAAACATTACTTATGTAATGTTCAGTATTCATTGAGCCGAACAAAATCTTAAATTGAAGAGTTTGATCATGGCTCAGATTGAACGCTGGCGGCAGGCCTAACACATGCAAGTCGAGCGGAAACGAGTTATCTGAACCTTCGGGGAACG